>ERZ809224.1134-NODE-1134-length-20628-cov-42.810674_pt1 | contig 20628 bp, 13 predicted proteins | sample MGYA00520513_ERZ809224 | MGnify/ENA primary metagenome ERZ809224 (study PRJEB31576, sample SAMEA3212658) | Homo sapiens | biome: human-gut; feature: human gut; material: fecal | place: Sweden | collected 2012 ... | reverse complement strand
CTCATTCTCAAAATACTTAATACATTTTTTGTCTAAACTTTGGGGTTCACTTCACCGCAAGGCTCTTTTTTTATGCCCATTGCCAAGGAGGTGAAACAGAATGTCAGAGAATTTCGGCTTGAAAATAGGTCTTGAGGGCGAAAAGGAGTTCAAGAAATCCCTCGCCGAGATAAACAACTCGTTCAAGGTCCTCGGCTCCGAAATGAAGCTTGTGGATTCTCAGTTCGATAAGAACGATAAATCCGCCGAAGCCCTAACTGCCCGGAGCGAGGTTCTGAATAAGGAAATCGACGCACAAAAACAGAAAATCGAAACCCTCCGTTCCGCCCTCGAAAATGCCGCCGAGTCCTTTGGAGAGAACGACCGCCGCACACAAAGCTGGCAGATACAGCTGAACAACGCGCAGGCGGCTTTGAACGGCATGGAGCGTGAACTTAGTTCCAACAACACCGCCCTTGAAAAGGCTGACAAAGGCTTTGACGAAGCCGGAGATGATGCAAAGGACTTCTCCAACTCCGTCAAGAAAGCCGCCGATACCAGCGAGGACGCTGACGGGAAACTGAGCAAACTCGGGGATACTGCAAAGAAAATCGGCGCGGCTCTCGGGGCTGCTGCGGCAGCAGTCGGAACAGCCTGCGTTGCCGCAGGAAAAAAGCTGTGGGATATGGCAAACGATGTGGGTTCTGCCGGTGACCAGATAGACAAGACCTCGCAGAAAATCGGAATAAGCGCCGAAAGCTACCAAAAGTGGGGCTATGTATTTGAGCGCTGCGGCGCTGACGTGAACAACCTCCAGACGGGCATGAAAAAGCTGTCCACCGTCATCACGGACGCGGCGGGCGGCTCGGATTCAGCAGCCGAAAAGCTGTCCGCTGTCGGGCTTTCCATCGAGGAACTGAACGGTAAATCCCAGGACGAACAGCTGAGCATGGTAATCACAGCTCTGCAAGGCATGGAAGCAGGCGCAGAGCGCACCGCCGCCGCAAACGACCTTCTCGGAAAATCCGCTGTGGACATGGCGGCTGTCCTGAACACAAGCGTAGAGGAAACCGAGCGTCTGAAGCAGGAAGCCGAGGATTACGGCATGGTTATGAGCAACGAAGCGGTAGCTGCGTCTGCTGCTTTTGAGGACAGCCTTACCAAGCTGTCGCACACCGCAGGCGGTCTGAAGAACCGCATGGTGGGAGAACTCCTGCCGGGAATAACGCAGATCACAGACGGACTTGCCGACCTCCTCGCAGGCAACGAGCAAGCGGCGGACGAACTGAAAAGCGGCGTTACATCAGTTATCGACACTATCCGAACGCTGATTCCGCAGTTTGCGGAACTCACAACTTCGATTGCGGGAGCGGTCCTCGAAAGTGCTCCCGGTATCATCAAGGCGCTTGCGGACGGACTTCTGTCGGCTATCTCCGAACTTACTCCGACCATCGCCAGAATTGTGACCGAGATTACTTCGGCTCTGGTGGGACTGCTGCCGCAGATAGTTTCGGCGGGAGCGGATATTCTGCTGTCGCTTATCAAGGGCATTGCGGACACGATTCCGCAGCTTGTTCCGCAGATAGTCGCTGTTGTCGTGGAGATAGTGAAAACGCTTGTGGACAATCTGCCGCTTATTTTGGACGCAGCTTTACAGCTTATAATGGGACTTGCACAGGGTATTCTTGACGCTCTGCCTGCACTCATTGAAGCCCTGCCGCAGATAATCATGGGAATCGTGGATTTCTTCATCGGCGCGATACCGCAGATAATCGAAGCGGGAATACAGCTGCTGACGGCGCTTGTGACGGCTCTGCCGGACATCATTGCGGCAATCGTGGAGGTCATTCCGCAGATAATTGACGGCATAATCAAGGCGGTGATTTCGGCAATTCCGCTTATCATCGAAGCAGGAATCAAGCTGTTAGTTGCGCTTGTGCAGAACCTCCCGACCATAATCACGACCATTGTTGCGGCTATTCCGCAGATTATTTCAAGCGTTATCGACGCAGTTATCGGAGCAATTCCGCAGCTTATTGCGGCGGGCGTTCAGCTGTTTATTGCCCTGATTGAAAATCTCCCGACTATTATTGTAGAGATAGTCAAGGCGATTCCGCAAATCATAACCGGCATTGTTGACGCATTTGGCAGCTACTTTGGCAAGATGGCAGAGGTCGGCGGCAATCTGCTGAAAGGTCTGTGGCAGGGCATTTCTGACGCGGGCGCGTGGCTTTGGAATCAGATAAGCGGATTTTTCGGCGGCATTGTGGACGGAATCAAGGACTTCTTCGGAATACACTCGCCGTCAAAGCTGTTCGCCAATCTCGGCGGCTTTATGGCTGAGGGGCTTGGCGAGGGCTTCGGCGATGAGATGAAAGACGTTTCAAAAAGTATGCAGAACGCTATTCCGTCAGATTTTGACCTCGATATGAACGGCACGGTTTCGGGCTTCAACGGGGTACAGACGCAGGCGTTTGATGTAACAATTCCGCTTAGTATTGACGGAGTTCCGCTGACTAAGGTAATATCCCGAATACAGTGGAATCAGAACAAGGTGACGGTAAGGAATGCGGGGGCGGTATAATGGTACAGATAATTGTAACCGAAAACGGAAATATCCGAGGTGTGTTTACCCGGGTGATTTCTGCATCTCTCACCGATAGTCTGAACGGAGAATGCACCTTTCAGTTTTCCGTGATTTCCTCGATGGCTTCGGAGATATTCACGGGACTGGAAGTACAGCTGAAAAGTGACACGCTGAACTACCTTTTCAATGTAGTGAAAGTGTCGAAATCGCTCTCAAACGGCATTGCAATTTGCACCGTTGAGTGTGAGCACAAGTCCTACGAACTTAACAACGATGAATACAAGCTGACTGAATTTGACTTTGAGGGCGCTCCAAGCGAGTGCCTTATTTCTTTATTGCAAGGTACTTCGTTGACCGCCGGAATTTGCGACCCGACTGTTCCGATAAAGCTGAAAATCAACCGTGAGTGTACTCGCAGAGCCGCCTTAATGCAGCTTATAGCCTTGTGTGGCGGCGAAATCGAGTACAACGGAAACGAGATTAACATTCGCTCTCATCGCGGTTCGGAGGAATACATCGGCATAATGGACGGGCGGAACGTTTCGGATTTAACTATGGAAACCGACAACCGTTCCGGTACTACAAACTACGGCTTGACGCTCTACAAGAATGTGAGTTTTTCTGTTGGCGACAACGTGCAAATCGTGTTCAGACCGTTTGATTTGAATGTCCGCACACGAATTATCTCGATGAGTTTCAATCCGTTCAACCGCTGTGAGATTTCGATTGAGGTCGGGGATTACAGACCAAGCATTTCGGACAATCTCTATCAGATGGAGCAGAAAACAAACGAGATACGCAAGGACGTGGGCGAATCCACTGCGGAACTCAAAACCGCGACAAACAGCACGGATATTTCGGTTACGGAGAAGTCACAGCGGCTGTTCCGCATTACTTACAATGCGATTCAAGCAACATATGCGGCGTTCTGTTCGACCGTGAAGTTCGTAATTTCAGCCGCAGGAACTCTTGCGTTCATTCTGAAAAAGAACGAAAACGAGGTCATGCGGTATGAGGAGTATTTCAGCGAAGGTTCGCACACAAAGACTTACACCTATCCATTCACATCGGAGGTCGGTCAAAATACCATGTCGCTCAGTGTGATTTCGGCTGACGGCGCAGAGGGCAAATTCCCGAAAATGCAGACATGGGGCTATGTAATGGGCGCTTACCTTGCAGGAGATACACCGTGGGACGGTTACATTGAAGCCCGCGAGGACGAGGTCAGGTTTACTATGCGCCGAACCGTCAGAAAGTCGCTTGTTCGTACATCGGATACTCTGCTGTTTGAGATACTCAAGTCGCACAAATTCAAGTTCAGCGAAACTATGCCCGCTTTTGTTAAGCGTGAAAGAAACAGAAAAACGCTTGAACCCACTGTACGGGCGGTATTCCCCGATGCATGGAGTCCGAAGATAATCACACCGCCGCCAATCACCGTGGTGAACGTATCGAACAGAAAGCTGTATCTTGAACTGCGAAATCCCGTCAAGGCAGAGCGCATTGAAACCACGGCATTCACAATGATAGTCACCACCGAAAATGAAACCGTGCGCTTGCAGCCGATTTCAGCAGATTTTGGTGTCGGTAATTTCGGCTCGACCATCTGGCTTGCATTCGGAAGTTCCGTGATGAAAGACAGCGTACAGAGTATAACGTTATTGTATGACGGCGAGGTCGGAAATCTTGTTGATGTGCTTAACAATGCGCCTTGCGGCAGTTTCCAAACTTCGTTTATTTATTCACCATTTGAGGAGGAAGAAACATGATAAAAGGACGTGCGACAATTCAGATTATAGACGAAAAATCCGGCAGAACGGTGCATGAAATCCATGAGGAAAACATGATAACAAATGCCGTTGACACGATTCTGAACCCGCCCGATTACATCGAAATCGGCATGGATTCCGACAACGACCGCAGCTTTAATATGCTGCGTGATTTCGTGGGAAACATTGCCGATACTGCATTCCGAGGGGTTATCGTCTGCCGCGACAAAATCCCCGAGGACGGCAATAATATGATGCTCCCGTGGACGAACGAGGAGATAGGTCATGCCGGGATTTCAAACACAAGCACGGATAAATCAATCGGCACTTACAACGCAAACGAAAGCGGACGAATTGAGAACGGCAAGGGCTACCGTCATGTGTGGGACTTTGCTTCAGACCGTGCGAACGGCGAAATAAGCTGTATCTGCATGACCACCAAGGACGGCGGCACCTGCGGCTACCACGACACTTACTGGAATCTGTCAACGGGAGGAACTGACCTCAACAGCAGTTCGGTGGATACTTTCAGACAAGCTTTTCACACCATTGTGGGCAGGTACATTCCCGATTCTACGTTCAACTGCGCTCTGTACAAATGGTTCTACATGAACAGAATGAGCAACGGAAACGTGCGGCTTCTGGGCAAGCATATCCACAACGGCGGCATTTACGAGGTCATTATTTTCGACCCGATGTCAATAAGCGTCAGTGCGGAGAAGCCATTCTGCGGTGTTATCAGCGTGAAAAAGGTGATAGAGCTGTTCCCGGCTTCGGAGAGAATTCCCGGTTCTATGAACGATAATTCCTATCATCACGGAAGTTATTTCTACGACTGCAACACCACAAACAGCGACTATCTCCCCGATGAAGAAAAGGAGAAACTGCGGCAGGATTGGGAGGACGATCCGCAGTGGCTTGCGTACTTTCCGTATGTTGTCGAGGATAAGATACACATTGTTGCTACGGCTCGGTATCACATTCATCATTGTGTTTTTCGTCTTTCGGACTACTCGCAGGTTTCCAAAAAGGTAATTGAAACGGACGCAATTCTGCAAAACTACGGAGTGGGATTTCACTATGAGCGAATAAGCAACTCGCAGCCATATTATCGTTGGTTCTACGGTACGGGAGTAAACGGCGATTACTGCAACGCTCTGAGCGCATTCGAGTGGGACGACAAGTATTTTGTGATAACGAAATATCCGCTTATTGACGGCAAGGAATCCACCACGACCAACAATTACGGGCAGATGAGAGTATTCACAAAGGACGGAAAATCCACCGGGAATATTATTCAGTATGTTGGGAACGGCACGCTGTCAAATATGACTGCCGCCAGTTTCTGGGGCTTTTACGTCGATGAAAAAACAAACACACCGCTGCTGCTTTGCGACAGCTGCAATATTTCCTACGGGCTTATTGCGCTTGAGATAATCAAGCGTTCTGACGGCTACGGCTGGTACAGAATGAGAATCTCTGCGCCAACATATGGCGTGAGCTATCTGTATTCCTACTGCAATTTCATTAAGACGGAGGGACTGTCGCTGCCGCTGTATGTTCTGCCGTACTATCCGTATTCAAGCAGCAATCAACACTTTTTCGGTTTTGCGCTTGGTATCTGCAAGCTGTGCCTTACCACTATAAATAACCTGTCCGATCCGGTGCGAAAGCTGGACGGGCAGGTCATGAAAATAACTTACGATATCGTTGACGAATGATTGGAGGGTTTATTATGAGAGAATTCTGGAACACAATTCAGCTTATTTTTACGGCGGTCGGCGGGTGGCTCGGCTGGTTCCTCGGAGGGAGCGATGGCTTGCTTTTTGCGCTTATTGCCTTTGTGGTTATCGACTACATAACCGGAGTGATGTGCGCTGTTGCTGATAAGAAGTTGTCGAGTGCAGTCGGGTTCAAGGGAATATGCAGAAAGGTGCTTATTTTCGCCTTGGTCGGTGGTGGGCATATCCTTGATACAAAGGTTATCGGTGCAGGCTCCGTTCTGCGAACTGCGGTGATATTCTTCTATCTGTCGAACGAGGGTATTTCGCTGCTTGAGAACGCTGCGCACCTGGGATTGCCTGTCCCGAAGAAACTGAAAGATGTGCTGGAGCAGCTGCATAAGAGAAGCGAAAAGGAGGACGAAGATGAAGATTAAAGGTGTGGATTTAAGCTATTGCCAGGAGGGTATCAGCTTTCCTGCGCTGAAACAGGCAGGCGTGAAGTTCGCAATTATCCGCGCGGGCTTTTCAACAAAGAAAGACGTGACTATGGATAGGTTCGTGGCTGACTGCAAGAAGTACAGTATAGCCTACGGATTTTACTGGTACAGCTACGCTATGAGCGTGAAACAGGCGCAGGCAGAAGCCGAGAAATGCGTTGATGTCATCAAGGGATTATCCCCTACATATCCCGTATTCTTCGATATGGAGGAGAAAAAGCAGATTGACGGTCTGAATACTGACACTCGCACAAAGATGGCAATTGCGTTCTGCGAAAGGATAAGGAAAGCAGGATTCAAGCCCGGAATTTACGCAAATCCGTCCTTTATGGAGAACTATTACGACAAGAGCAGAATTGTCGACAAGTACGACATCTGGCTTGCCCACTGGACGAACAGCCCCGAACGACCGTCAAGGTACGATTACGGTCAGACCATGTGGCAGTGGGGGCTTGACAAGCTTGATGGTTACGATATTGACGGGGATATATGCTTTTTCGATTATGCAAAATCCGCTCCCGAAAAGAAAACCGTTGATGAACTTGCCGATGAAGTTATTGCCGGCAAGTGGGACAATGGCGCGGAACGTGAAAGATTGCTTACCGCCGCCGGATATGACTACAATGCGGTTCAGAAAAGAGTCAATGAAAAGCTATACAAGAAAACCGTTGATGAGATTGCCGTTGAGGTTATCGCGGGGCTGTGGGGGAACGGTTCGGAGAGAAAGGAAAAGTTGACAGAAGCCGGGTATGATTATTCGGAGGTGCAGAAACGTGTAAATGAAATGCTCAGATAAAACTTTAAAACTACAGTGATAATGCCCACCTTGGATTGATTTCCTTGGTGGGCATTATTTTTTTCGGACCGGATGACTATTTTTTCTCCAGTAGATATTGAGGTAATCCCTAGGATTGGAGGAAAGCTCAATGACAAATCAGCAAAAAGAACAAATACGAACAATGCGCTTACAAGGCGTCGGTTATATTAAAATAGGAAAAGCACTCAACATATCAGATAATACGGTGCGCTCATTCTGCCGCCGCAACGGTCTGGGTGACAAATCAAAGAATGCCGTGGCCTGTAAACAGTGCGGAAAGCTGATAAAAAACATTGCTAAGCAGAAACCGAAAAAGTTCTGCTCCGATTCCTGTCGAAATACATGGTGGAATGAACACAGGGATTGCGTCAACCGAAAAGCAAATTATGAATATACCTGTGCCTGCTGCGGACGTCATTTCACAGCTTACGGAAACAATCACAGAAAATACTGTTCTCATGCCTGCTACATAACAGACCGTTTCAGAAAGGGGCATACTTCTGATGAGTGACAATTACAGAAATCGGTTGGAAAGCTACCTTGCTTCCATGCTCCAGGCAAAACGAATGCTGTCGATGGGGATTATAACCCCGGAAGATTACGCCGATATTGATACAATTATGAACGAAAAATACGGTATATCTTCGTGTAGTTTATATTGCGGAATGGACTTGATATATGATGGCTTTAGAGGTAATATGTCACACTATAAGGAGGTGACGTTATGTCAGGAAAAATAACCATCGTATCAAAACCGCCAAAGCTGGAAAGAAAAAAGAGAGTAGCCGCCTATGCTCGTGTGTCGAGCGGTAAGGACGCTATGCTCCATTCGCTCTCAGCACAGGTCAGCTATTACAGCGACCTCATTCAAAACCACGGTGACTGGCTCTATACGGGTGTATATTCCGACGAAGCCAAGACAGGCACCAAGGATTCAAGAGCAGGTTTTCAGAATTTGGTCGCAGACTGCCGTGCCGGTAAAATTGATATGGTGATTACAAAATCCATCTCCCGCTTTGCACGAAACACAGTCACTTTGCTACAGACAGTTCGTGAGTTCAAAGCTCTGGGGGTGGATATTTATTTTGAGGAGCAGAATATTCACACAATTAGCGGTGACGGAGAATTGATGATGACGATTCTTGCTTCATACGCACAGGAAGAAAGCCGCTCGGCAAGCGAAAATCAGAAGTGGCGAATCAAGCGTAGTTTTGAATCCGGTATTCCCTGGGATAGGACTTTAATGGGGTATCGTATGGAAAACGAGCATTATGTTATTGTTCCGAGGGAAGCCGAAATCGTCCGCCGTATTTATAATGAATACCTTTCGGGCAGCGGCTACCAGCTTATTGCAAAACGCTTGAATGAGGAGGGTGTTCCGTCACGGTTTGGCGGTAAATGGAATCAGTCCGCAGTTTCACGAATACTCAGCAATCACACCTATACGGGTAATCTTTTGCTGCAAAAGACATTCCGTGAAAACCATATCACTAAACGGAAAATCTTCAATAACGGCGAACTTCCGAAGTATCTTGCTGAAGAAAGCCACGAAGCCATTGTTGACGAAAAAACTTTTCAAGCTGTTCAAGAGGAAAAGTCAAGGCGGGCGGCTCGGTTTAACAAGAAGTCTGTGCCAAAGAAAACATATCCCTTTTCAAGCCTTATGGTGTGCGATAACTGCGGCAAAAACTATCGCCGAAAGATCACAAAAACGGGAGCGGTCTGGGTGTGCGGAACATACAATTCACTTGGTAAAGCAGCTTGTGCGTCTAAGCAGATACCGGAGTCTACTCTACAGCAAGTCACTGCTGATGTCCTGGGTCAGAATGATTTTACTCACGAGTGGCTTTGCCACCGAATTCAGCATATTCGCGTCTGCAATGATAATACCCTGATTTTCTATTTCAAGGACGGTTCGGAAATTACTCGAATTTGGAAAGACCGCTCACGCAGTCAAAGTTGGACGGACGAGATGAAAGAAGCCGCCCGTCAGAAAACATTAGAAAGGAGCAAGCATAATGCCTAAAGTTACGATGATACCGGCGACTGTAAATTCCTTGACGCATCTGCCAAAGGCATCCGTGCAGAAAAGGCGTGTTGCCGGATATGCCCGAGTTTCAACTGACAGTGATGAGCAGTTCACAAGCTATGAAGCGCAGGTGGACTACTACACCCGATACATTCAGTCAAAGCCGGAGTGGGATTTCGTAAGGGTCTATACCGATGAAGGAATTTCCGGCACAAATACCAAGCGCCGCGAAGGTTTCAAGGAGATGATAGCGGACGCATTGGCGGGTAAAATCGACCTTATTGTTACAAAGTCGGTCAGCAGATTTGCTCGAAACACGGTTGACAGCCTTGTAACTATCCGAAAGCTGAAAGAAAACGGCGTTGAGTGTTATTTTGAAAAGGAGGGTATTTACACCTTCGACGGCAAGGGCGAACTGCTCATAACCATAATGTCCTCACTGGCGCAGGAAGAAAGCCGCAGTATTTCCGAAAACATTACGTGGGGTCAGCGCAAGAGCTTCGCTGACGGCAAGATTCATTTGGCATATAAGCATTTCCTCGGTTATAAAAAGGGCGAGGACGGACGGCCTGCCATTGTCGAGGAAGAAGCCGTCGTTGTTCGGCTGATTTACAGATTATTTCTTGACGGCAAAACCCAAGCAGGAATTTGCAGGTATCTTGAGGACTTGGAAATACCGTCACCAAGCGGTAAGGCAAAGTGGAGCAAAACCACAGTTACCAGTATTCTGACAAATGAAAAATACAAGGGTGACGCACTTCTCCAAAAGTCTTTTACAGTAGATTTTCTGCAAAAGAAAACAAAGCTAAATGAAGGCGAGGTGCCGCAGTATTATGTTGAGGGCAGCCACCCCGCCATTATTGAACCTGATGAATGGAATCACGTCCAAGCTGAATTTGCCAGACGAAAAGCACTCGGCAACGCATACAGCGGAAAAAGCGTACTCTCTGCAAAGCTGGTTTGCGAGGACTGCGGCGGGTTCTTCGGCTCAAAGGTCTGGCATTCCACCGACCGCTACCGTCGCACTGTTTGGCAGTGCAACAATAAATTCAAAGGCGGTGAACGTTGTCTGACGCCAACTGTGGATACGGAAACCGTACAGCAGCTCTTCATAAAAGCCTATAACCAGATGATGGGAAATAGAAAGCAAATCATTGAGGACTGCGAACTGATGCGCAAAAAGCTGACCGATTTCAAGTCACTAGACGCCGATATTGAGCGTCACCTTGAGGAAACGCAGATTGTTGCCGAACTTGTCAAGGCTGCAGTTAAGGATAATGCAGTCACCGCACAATCGCAGGAAGCGTACTTGAAAAAGTATGAATCACTTACCAAAAGGTACGAAACAGCGGCTGCAGAACTGGCACGCCTGCAAAACCTCCGTACCCTCCGCAGTCAAAAAGATAAGGCTGTAGCGCTTTACATAAGAACTCTGAAAAAACAGCCGACCGTATTGAGCGAGTGGAACGACACTTTATGGACTGTGATGGTAGAGAAAGCAATAGTCCACAGGAACAGCGAGATAACCTTTGTATTCTACAATGGTACTAAGGTTAAAGTGAGGCAATAAAACGATCGCTCTACTAAAAATCAATGCCATCTCAATAAAATCAAACAGTAAACACCGCCGCATAGAGAAGCTACTCTCTGTGCGGCGGTGTTCCTTCATATTTTCTTATCGTACACGATGCACTGCTTCACCGGAAGCCTCAATTACGCTCAGACCAATTTTTTCTTTCTTATGATACTGATTGCAACGCTCACGACATTCCAGAGCAGAGAAGTGCCTGCAACGGATACTGCCGCGGTTGCAAGCGGCTTGGAAACATTAACGTTGTCGCTGATAGCGGAAATATTGCCCGCGTCCAACGTCGTATTGTCAGTCAGTGTCAGAATCAGGTTGCCGTTGTCATCAATGCGGCAGCCCTTGATTCCGATACCGTTCTTTCCGTCAACGCCGTCCTTACCGTCTTTTCCGTCCGTACCGTTCTTGCCGTCAGTGCCGACGATTTTACCGAGATTGGTAACAACGCCATCGGTAAACGTGATAATCAGATTGCCGTCGGCATCAATTTCAGCCGATTGTATTCCGTTGCCGTTTGAACCGTCTTGACCGTCCTTTCCTGCGTCACCTTTTTCTCCGGTGACTTTGCCGAGGTTGTGTACAGTACCGTCTGACAGTGTAATGATAAGGTTGCCGTTTTCGTCAACAACAGCATTCTCAATGCCGACTCCGTCAGCACCGTTTCTACCGTTTTCACCGTTGCTTGCGTTTACCTTGCCTGCATTATGCACAGTGTCGTCAGTCAGAGTGATTATGAGGTTTCCGTCATCATCTATCGCTACCGACTTAACGCCTATGCCTGTATCTCCCTTGTCGCCTTTGTCACCCTTATCGCCTTGATTGCCCTGTTCACCTTTATCTCCTGTTACCTTGCCTGCATTATGCACGGTGTCATCGGTCAGTGTGATAATAAGATTTCCGTCCTCGTCGATAGTTACCGACTTAACGCCTACACCTGTAGCGCCAGTATCACCCTTGTCGCCTTGGTCGCCTTGGTCGCCTGTATCACCCTTTACATCTGTCACAATAACAGTAAGGAGTATATCGCTGTCTACAGTAAATGTTATTTCGTTTTTGTTTGTTTCGGAAAGCAGCTCGCCGCCGATGTACCAGCCCTTGAGAATAAAGGTCGGGTCAAGCGTCACGGTTGCTGTAAGCCGTGTTCCCTCACGAAGCTTGTCACCGCTTGAAATCTTTTCTTTATCGTTTTTAACCGAAAGGATACAGCCATCAATAGTTGTGGGGAATGTGACCGTATATTCCGGTATCTCCTCGATTTTCACCAAGATATTGGTATCCGCCTTGATTGCGCCGGTTTTATAGGTATAGCTGCCGTCGCCGTTGTCGATCCAAGAAGCCGCGTCCGCAAGGCGGTAGTTTTCATTCGGCTTGACTGTAACGGTGATCTCATCTGCGTAGCGAACGGTATTACCACTTACAAAATCTTCGTTTCCGTTTTTAACAGTCATATCGGCATTTTCGATGCTGTCTACTGTAACCGTATATTGCTCGATTTCGGTGAAATACACCTGAATGTCGGTTTTGGTATCCATAACGATTTCATAATCGTACTGACTGTACAGCTTATCATCGGTTGTTACGGTGTCGACCTTGTCGTCACGGGTAATGACGAGCTTCTGCACTCTGTAATTTTCTGCCGCCTGTGCGGTAAGAACAATTTTTGTGCCGACAATAACACCCGTACCCGACTGATAACCCTGCTTGGTCACCACGGCACCGGTCTGTTCACCGCTTGCGGCAGAATAGGTCAGCTTTAAACGAACAGGAACATCAAATTCTGCACCGATCTCAGTGTCCTTTGTAATAGTCATAGTGAAGCTTTCGCCGCTTTGTCCCTCGGCGTCATCCGTCCATGCGCGGAACTTGCAGCCCGCGTCCGTCATGACGGTGAAGGTCAGCTTGGAATTTACAGGAACATACACGCTGTTATTCTCATTCAGAGTAACGCTGTCGCCGTTTGCATCGGTGATTTCCACCGTACCGCCCTCTGCCGGGAGATTGACCTTTACAAGCCTGCCGATTTCAGAAAGACTTACGAATTCTGCCTCGACTGTGTATTTTTCGGAAGCAAGCCCCAATGTATAGCTGTTAGAGCCTGCCGCGTCTATAGTTTCGGTGGTGCCACTTGCGTCGGTAATTTTCCATGATTTCAGTCCGTAGCCCTTGCCGGGTACGGCGGTAAAGGTCACATTATCGGTAACCGTGCCGCCGGGGGCATTCAGAGGAACATCGCCCACCGCCGCGCTGACCGTACCAATCACCGTGCCGTCTGCCGTGTAGGTATCGGTAAATGTGATCTGAGCGGAATTTATTGCTCGCTTGGTGGAAACACGCATATTGGCTTCACCGTTCAGGGTAAAGGCACATTCAATAGTTCCGTCTGCTTCCGGCGTGAATATCATTGATTCTCCGCCGTTGTCGAGGGTCAGGGACACAAGCTCATACTGTCCGCTTTTCGGAGTAACCTTTACCTTGATGATCTCGCTCTCGCTTATCTCATCTCCCGACTTGATCTCAACATTACCGAGATGGCGCACCTTGATGTCGGCGGCATTTTTGTTATCCACCGAGTAGTTTACCTTATAATCTCTCTTTGCCGTGGTGACCTCGGCAATATTCGACCATGCGCTCTCCTTTTCTTTGCCGTCCATCTTGCAAACGGAGGTAACAACAAAGCTAAAGTCGGTGTTGGTTTTTATGTTTTCAATGTCATAGGAGGTCGTGTCGGCGGAGAGCAGATCGGAAATTTTCGTATACTCGCCGTTTTCCACGCTGTACACATAGTAGCCCTCCACCTCCGGCCAGCCCGGAGTCTTGTCGGGCTGAGACCAGGTAAGGCGAACCGCATCATCTGCGAACAGTTCAGCCTCCAGATCATCTACCGCAGGAGCGGGTGTGCTGACATTTGACAGGCTGTAGCCGATAAAGACAGTCTTGTTGCCTTCCTCACCATAGAGGTGTCTGAACCACTGCCCCAGCGTCCAGTCAAAGGTATACTGCGTGTAAATGCTTGCGGGGATTCCTTCCTCGGCAAGTGTCGGACCGTCAATATCGTTTACCGCACCGATGCAACCCTGCGAGGAGGTTTTCGTGGTCGAAACGCCCGAACCGTTGCTATAGCTCAGACTGGTTTCAAAGCCTATATCGTGCGAGAACAGTATGCCATCTCCGAACACGCCGAAGCTGATGGAGAAGTTGAAGTAAAATCCGTGAGAAATCTCCTCAGAAACCGATTTGATATTGCTCTTTGAATAGGAAACCTCATTCAGACCTCCCGCATAGCCCAGACGGATAGTGTTCTGGCTGAGCTGCTGAGCGCCGAGTGCACTGTATGCGCCCCAGCCCAGCTGATTGTACATATAAGGGTTGCCCTCGTTGCCGTCCAGCCAGTTTTCCGCTTCGTTGATTTTTTCAAGACGGTAGTAGCAGGCTTCATCTTTGGAGGTCTTATCCGACTCCTTGGTGATGGCGCGATTGCCCTTTTTCTCCATATAGGAGTTGTATTCTTCAGCAAAGCTGTTGTAGTCGTCAATGCTCATCTGCTGATACACCGGCTGCTGTGGGATAGACAGGCTTATTGCCGTCTCGTCCGACCACGCGCCGTTTTTGTCCAGCACCTCATAGCAGTAGACAAATACCGGCGTTCTTGCAACCAGTGCCGTGTTATATGCCTGTGCCTTGACGGTCATGGCGTATTCGGTTTCAAGTGCTTCGGAAAAGCTCTTGCTCCATTCAAGAGAATAGCCGGCAGAGATCTCTAACTCAAAAGGCGCAAACAGTCCGCCGTAGCTGTAGGACATACCCACGCTGTAGGAAACATTTTTTGAAGAGGACTGCTCCAACTCGTAGCTTTCGGTTATGGTATAGTCGGTCTCGTTATTTGCCGAATCGCCCAGTGCCGCAAAGTAGGGCGCCGCCTGCATAACTGCCTTGACCTCGGGGTCGCTGTAGGCGTAGCTCACGCCCTTATATCGTGCGATAACGCCGTCCTGGTCACGGTCGCAGGCAGTCAGCAGTACCTGTGCACCGCCGCCCTTATAACCGCCGTCTGCTTTGTTCGGACCCCAATCGGAGAGTGTTGTTTTAAAGCCGGTAGCCGCGCCGTAATCGGCGGCAGTATCGTTATAAGTGGCGGAAATCAAACCTTTTTTAAAAGAATAAGTATCGTCTCCGTCCCGGCAGGAAGTCACAAATACGATTTGCTCTCTGCCGGCATTGTTGCCGTCAAAATTACCTACAGCAACCGAGCGGATGAATTCTTCGTGCCCGCCGAGCGCACCGTCAAATTGAAAGCCGCTCATTTTATAGCCCTGGGAGGCAACCGTGTTTAATTCGCCGGTAGCGGTGTTGTATGTATACAGCGTGCCGTTGATAAAGATAAAATCTGCGGCACTGGCTCCGTTATAAGCAACCGCCTCCACCGCTAAAGGAGAAACAATGTCTTCACCATCGGTGCTTTTATATGTCCACTCGTTTGTTGACATGGTTTTGTAATCAGATTGAATAAAGCCATTGTTTTTGTTGTTCAGAAGCGTTGTATAGGCAAGATAGCTTTCATCTGTTTCACCGTAACCTTCGATTTCAGCCTTAATACCTGCAACAACAAGGTCGTCGTAACCGTCATTGTTGATGTCACCTGCCGTTATATTGCAGGCGTTCATACTACTTGACGACTGTACTTCTCCATCGGAGAGCTTGCCCTCGGGGCAGACATAGAAAGATTCATCTGCTTTCTGATCGATAAAAGAGCCTTCCTTCGGCATAGTGCCGCCGTATTTAATTTTTACCTGCGGGCGGTATACATTTTTGTTGTCGCTCGTTATGCAGTTTACATGGAAATACGAAAGCACGGCAAGGTCATCTATATTGTCGCCGTTGAAATCACCGACCACCATTTTTACGCTCAGCTTGTGCATGGCGTTATACAATGTATCTTGTTTTGAGCCGCCGATGCTGTCGTTTCTTGCACCTTTTACCCATTTTCCGCTTTGGTATGTCTCAATATAGAGGTCGTGAAGCAGGTCATAGCCCAAAGATCTGCCATCACCTGTGGTTGTATTATTGTGATTACTAGTCAACTTATTGCCGTCAGCATCGTAACGCAATTCCCAGAGGAGACTACCGACATTATTTATATCTTGGTAAAGGTCGGTAGTAACCCGTGTTGCCGACTTTTTTGTGCCGGGTACATAGACAATAACGGTTTCCTTGCCATCATTATCGAAGTCGCCGGCGACGACATCAAGAAGTGCGTTTGTCTCATAGCCGTTGACCTGAAAGTCTCCGTCGGAATCTGCGATCCAGTCGAGGGGAAAATTAATAATATAGGTGCCGCACTGCTTACCCGTTACGGTATTGGACAAAATGGCATAAACTTGTTTGCGTGTTCTGTGAACCCCGACATAGACAACATAGTCTTTTCTTCCAGAACCTGTAGGGTCAAATGCTACCGACTGTATAAACGAAAGCTGTTGAATACTACTAGACAAGCTCAAGTCCGGCAGAGAGCCGTCCGATGCGGTGTTGTTATTTGATATAAAGCTTAGCAGGCTTTCCGCCGTTCCCACATCGGCAATTTTTCCGTTGACCGATGATGCGGTGGTTTGCAAATAAAAAAGCTCGTTTTGCTCCACCATCGCAAACGGGCGGTCAACATCGTAGCCGTAAGGGTTAGTCGTCTTGTCGTACCCTGCGGGGACAGTGTTTTTCATCAGCGAATTTGCCGCATCAGATGAAAAGGTCGGACTGTCAGAGCCGTCCTCGGCAAATGACGAAAACGGCAGACTTGCGGCTATCATCGCAACAGCCAGTACCGCACTTATCGCTCGTCGAAAAATGAATTTCTTGTTCATAGTTCATACTCCTTCAAAATCGGGTTTACCGCATACAGCGGCAGAATAGAAAATAAAAAATTGAGTCATATAGCTCTTATTAAATATTATATCATAATGCGGAGATTTCGGGCGTGTCGTTTACGCTGTATTGTTGTCGTTTACGTCGCAGAGAATTACACAGACAAAATATCGCTTGTCAAACGACGGATTTTAATGTAAAATAAGTATACGGACAATCGGCACAACAAATTTTACTGCAAACGGGAGGTTTCTCGTCATAATGGAGAGCAATATACAAAAATCTTTACGGTGGATATGCACAGCACTGTTTCCGATCCTTTGCATCGGAATGATATGGTTTTTGCAGAATTTCACTAAGCTTGATACATCTATACAATATATAGACTGGCAAACTGCCGTCAAAATCGGACAGGACGATTCGCTCACCGAGCTTGATTATTCCGTACCACCCGAAATAGGTGACAGATTTCGGCTTGAAACAGTCATTCCTGCAAGCGGCAAATACGGTAATCTGGTATTTGAAACGGCAGGAATGGATCTGACTGTCAGCATAGACGAAAAAGCGGTGTGGCAGTCCGAGACCCTTGTGCCTGAGGGAGCGGCAGGGCAGGCCCAGGCGATTATTCCGCTGCCACTTAATACCGAATGTAAGCTTACCGTTATCGGCACGGTGACCGACACGACAAGCATTGTTTTCCCGCCTTTTCCTCGCTTTGTTCCTGTAGATGCGGAAGAAATCGAAAGCTACGCCTACGCAAACTATTACAGCATTCCGGCGGGTGCGACCGCTTTCATATCGCTAATGATTGCAGGTCTGTTTCTTTTGGGAATTGTGCGCAAAAAAACAGATTGGAGCCTGATACCGCTTTTCCTTGCCTCTGTGGGGCTTACTATGCAATGGATCACCAAAGGAATGGGACATCATTTCCTTGATGACGGATTGGTCGATTTCCTTAATCGGCAGGAAATAGGCATTTTACTGCTTGCACTTTTGGTAGTCTATCTTGTGATGAACAGGCAACGTAAATTCTGGAAATATTTTGGAATTTCAGCTGCCGTAAGTGCTGTTACGTTGGCTGTCGCATACACGGTATCGTTTTTCACAAACAGCCGCCTTTCAAAATATATCGGCAGGCTGATCTCAGATGTCACGGAACTTTATGATTATTCAGGACTTCTGTATTGGATCACCGTCTGGACAGTCGCCGTATGTGCGGTCATCTCCGCCTATGCCGTAACACGTTCGATCATTTCGCAGCAGATGGAAGCCAAAACGCTCCATCTGCGCAACGAGCTTATCATGAACAGCTATCATGCGATAGAAAGCAAGGTGACCGACAGCGCCGCCATTCGCCATGAAATGAAGCATAAAATAATCGCCCTTGACGCACTGTATCAGAAGGGCGATTATAAGACGCTGGGACAGCTGATTGGAGATATAAAACAGCAAAACGATCATTTGGCACAAACGCAGTTTACCGAAAATTTCACGGTCAATACGATCTTGCAGGACGCCGCTTACCGTGCGGCACAGTCCGACATCAGATTTGATGTGCTCGTTTCTGTTCCGCCGCAGCTGACTGTTGCCGAAAGCGATTTATGCGAGCTTTTGATGAATATGCTTGATAATGCGTTGGAAGCCGCCGCGGAGGTTACCGACGGAAAACGGTTTGTCCGCTTTCAAATTGAAACAAAGAACGGCTTTCTTGCCGTCAAGTGTGAGAATTCATATTCCGGAAAGCGTAGACAAGACGCAGACGGCAACTATCTCACAACCAAAAATGATGCCGAAACCCACGGCTTCGGCTTAAAGCTGATGAACGCCGTCGCCGTTCGCTATCACAGCATTCTGGATATATTCACCTCGGAGGATCGGATCTTTACCGTGCAGACAGCACTTAAGCTGCCTAAAAAATAAATATTAAGAGGTCACCGCCGAATATAAGCGGTGACCTCTTTGTTATTGATTTATATATCGCACAAATGCGCTTTGAAAGGCTTTATAATAGGCTCTTCCCACCGGGAGCGTTTCGCCGCTTTGCAGAGAAAGCTCCGTTCTACCGATCTCACGCACCTCATTCAAATTCACAAGATAGCTGTTATGACAGCGGGCAAATTGCCCCGCAGGAAGTTGTTTTTCAAAATCCGAAAGCGAAAAATAATAGGTGCTGTTACATGTACTTTGGTGGATTACTATGCTGTGATTATAGCTCTCGACATATCGTATGTCCGAAAAAGATAAATGCACCAGTTTATTTCCGATGTGAACCACAACGGTTTTCGGTATGTAATTCAGCTTCAGATCAGTGTGGATCGCACTTGCCAGTGCTTCCCGCCGTACAGGCTTTAAGAGAAAATGAATAGGTTGAACGCCGTATCCTTCGCTAAGATAATCCTCACACGCTGTCACAAAAATGATTGACACCCGATTACCTTTTTCTCTTAAAGAACGGGCAAGTTCCATACCCGTCATGCCGTCCATCTGAATATCCAATATCAGCAGGTCAAAGGGGCAGTTTTCGCTGTTAAGCCGTTTTTCAAGCTCTTGAGCCGAACAAAAAGGCTCAAGCTCATATTCAACACTGTCATCAGTTAAAATATCACTACAAAGAGAACATAAATTTTCTCGTATTATATCATCGTCATCGCAAATTGCGATACGGTATGCGTCCATCTTCTCACCTGCAAATTCGGAATTATTATATGTTATTATACCACAAATCAAATCGGCGTCAGCCGACACGGCGGAACGCCGTGCTTTTGTCAACAGACAAAAGGATTTGACGGAAAAATGTTCTCAGACTTGCGGTGCTCCGCAAGCCGTGCAAAGCACGGCAAAATCCGCTTTCGGCGGATTTTATGTCTGAGGTTATTATATCATATTTTCGAGCAGATTGCAACCGGGACGGTATAGTGGTTTGCTTATTACAGGTCAAAGGTCGGCTTTCTGCGGCTTTTTGTTAATTTTAGGAATAATTAAAATATGCACACCCCTTTGCCGAAAATGCACACCCTCACGACCTTTCGTTAAATAGTATAAAGGTAAAAAATAGAAAAGGCTCTGCGGTGACAGTTTTTCTGTCACCGCAGAGCCTTCTTTCGTTAAATTGTATCGATAAATCCCATTAAATAAAGACTTTCGGATAAAGAAAACGGACACCAATCCCGATACGCTTTGTATCAAAATTGGTGTCCTGTTATGGTGCAGGTGACGGGACTTGAACCCACACGACCTTGCGATCACTAGCACCTGAAGCTAGCGCGTCTGCCAATTCCGCCACACCTGCATATTTAATGCGTTGCCAAATAGTCAACGTTGATATTATATCATAGCGGAGCTTCAAAGTCAAGTGTTTTTTGAAAATTTCTTCACCATCCGCAATATCGGAACACTCTGATTTTATTATTACTGTCTTTAATGCTATCGATTTTCAAATCTTCTATGAATAAAAATAAAGGACACCCGAAAATCGAATGTCCTTTACACTGGTGCGGGAAATGGGACTTGAACCCACACGCCAATACTGACTGGGGTACCTGTGGCTTGCCTGTCTGACTGCGGAACAAGTTCCGCTTCCACAAAATCAAAGATTTCGTGCGATTCCAGTGTGGCTTTTTTCGATGATAATGCTTTGCTGATTTGCCGAGATATAAAAATAAAGGACACTCGAAAATCGAATGTCCTTTACACTGGTGCGGGAAATGGGACTTGAACCCACACGCCAATACTGACACAAGCACCTCAAGCTTGCCTGTCTGCCGATTCCAGCATCCCCGCAAATCAGC
>ERZ809224.1131-NODE-1131-length-20682-cov-12.505551_pt1 | contig 20682 bp, 19 predicted proteins | sample MGYA00520513_ERZ809224 | MGnify/ENA primary metagenome ERZ809224 (study PRJEB31576, sample SAMEA3212658) | Homo sapiens | biome: human-gut; feature: human gut; material: fecal | place: Sweden | collected 2012 ... | reverse complement strand
GTCAAAAGAAGGTGCTCAGAGTGGGACTATTTAAGAAAAAGACAGTTACAAAGACATATGATAAGGACAATAAGAAACCGGTAATCAAAGCAAGTATCTGTAATGGCGAACAGGTTGCAGGATTTAAGGACATTCATACAGGTAAGATAGAAGAGATTATGCTCATTAAGGAACAGGCAGACCTTGAAGCATTCAAGAAAATGTATGGAATAGATGAAGAAATAGAGAAGGAATACTGATATGAATATACAGATATTTTGTATCAATAGTGATAAGGCGTATTAACAAGAAAGGTCAGGTTGATTATGGGTTACCCAGAGAAAATAGATTTAATTGACTGCATATCCTTATTTGATGAGATTAAAAAGTGCAAATGGAAGTCTGAATTAGTAGACACCTTTGCAAGATATGGAATAAAAGATGATACTAAAAGGACAGTAGAGACGAAAGGAACATGTAAATCGGGAAAATCAGGAGATTTATATGCAACGTTTATAACTGTAGCTGATAATAAAAAATACAAAACGCATATGCAGTTTTTGGTTGGCCAAATTGATATTATTACAGTAAATATGGTATCTGATGACAGATATTTTTCAAAATATGAAGTGTACAATAAAACAGGTGATGGATGTAGAAACAGATGTTTTAAGATTCCGTATGATGTTGATGAATTTAAGTATGTTATGGATTATTTCTTGAGGTATGATGAAAACTGGTTGAATAGAGAGAGTGAGACTGTTATAGATACCGCAGAGCAGGAAGATGTATTAAAGGCGCAGTTGGACAATTCTGTAGATGAGATTGATAAAGAGATAGAGACAAAACAGTTACAAGGGGAAGAAAGAGAAGCATTGATTAAAGTACGTGTTAATCAATCTGCATTTAGAAAACTTCTTATGAGAAGATATACACATTGTTGCTTATGTGATGTAGATGATGAATCACTACTTGTAGCAAGCCATATTAAACCATGGGCAAAAAGCAGTCACACGGAAAAAGTTGATGTGAATAATGGATTATTTTTATGTCCAAATCATGATAAACTTTTTGACAGAGGATATATCTCTTTTGACAATGGTGGTCACATTGTAATATCGGATGAATTAAGTAAAAATTGTGCAATTAGTATGAATATAAAAAATGATATGCAGATTGAATTATCAAATGATAATATAAAATATATGGAATACCATAGAAACAATGTTTTAAAATAATATAGAGAATTTTCAACAAAGGAGGATTCAGATATGCAGTGTCCAAAATGCGGAAACACTAATTTACAGATAATAACTGAAACAGAAACAAAAGGAAAAGATTTTTCGGTAACGAAAGGTTGCTGTGGTGCAGTTTTGTTTGGCTGGATTGGTATACTTTGCGGAGCGTGTGGCAAAGGAAAAAGAACCCATTCTACAAGTTATTGGATATGTCCTAATTGCGGATACAGGTTTAAAGCATGAGCAGAGATGAATTATGGATTAAATGTATGGAATTCGGTAAAATACTCGGATGCCATCAGATGCCGGAAAGAAGTTTTTTTATAAAGGGTTATCAGTTCCCTGTATGTGCCAGATGCACAGGCGTAATCATATCATATTTTTTAGCACCCATTCTTTTTAAAAAATATAAAGTGCCATGGCAGCTATGCATTATTATGGCCGGAGTAATGCTTACAGACTGGAGTTTGCAATATTTTGGAATAAAGGAATCAACAAATTCCAGAAGGTTTGTAACCGGACTGATTGGTGGTTTTGGATTAAATACCTTGAAATTAAAAATCTTATAATTTTATAATGAAATAGCTTATGATATTTGCAGATCAGAAACAATTATCTGAGAAATTTTTTTGTAACGCAGTCTTTCATATAGGAACTCAAACAGATAGAAAGAAGCTAGATAGTTGTTATTGGTTCGTTGATTTATGACTATATTGATAGAATATTGAATTCATGCTAAAATAACCCCAAAGACAGGTGTGGCAGAGAAACCATTATTATGAAAAAGCAGATGGTAGTTCAAGGAAATTGCAATTGTGGAGGGAGTAAATAAATAATGGCAGACATTAAATACGAAATTAAAGAAAAATTAGACACTATTTCAGAGAGCGCAAAAGGCTGGAAGAAGGAGTTGAATCTTGTATTATTGAATTGTGCAGCTCCATAGTACGATTTGAGAGACTGGGCACCGAAACATGAAAAAATGGGTAACGGCGTAACCTTGAGTGCTGATGAAGTGAAGGAGCTTTATAAGATATTGAAAAATATTGTAGAGGATTAGAACAAGAAAATTGGAGGTAGCGTTATGGCAAAAGATGAGCTGTTTTCCGGCGAATCAAAAAATATTGAATACAAGGTTGTTGTACCGGACAAAAGCGAAAAATATATGAAAACAGTTGTGGCTTTTGCCAATACGCAAGGTGGCAGACTGGTCATAGGTATTGATGATAAAACACATAAGATAATAGGCGTGGATAATGATATCCTGTTTCAGACTATGGACGCTTTGACAAATGCTATATCAGATTCCTGTGAGCCGCAGATCATACCGGACATTGAGCCACAGACGGTTGAAGGCAAGACAGTCATTGTTATCACTGTGGAAGCAGGAAAAAACAGACCATATTATATTAAATCGCAAGGCAAGGCAAAAGGCACCTATATTCGTGTGGCTGGTACTTCCAGACCTGCTCATCAGGAAAAGATAAGCGAGCTGGAGATGGAAGGTGCCCGTATTTCTTGGGATGAGCTTACTTGTGTAGGATATGAAGTGACAGAAGAAGCAACACAGGCTTTATGCAAGGATATTGAAGATTTCCGGAAAAAGGCAGGTCTTTCGGGACATAATGTAAGAAAAGAGCAGCTTTTTAATTGGAAAATTTTGAAGAACAGCGAAGGCAATGTGCTTGCATCAAATGCGTATGTGCTGCTTACATCAGATTATTTTCCATTTTCAAAAACTCAGTGTGCTGTATTCAAGGGAACGGATAGAATGGTTTTCCTTGATAAACGTGAATATACCGGACCAATATATAAGCAGATAGAGAGTGCGGTTGAGTTTGTTTTAAGGAATATCAGACTTGGAGCGACAATAGATGGTTTGGTGCGTCGGGAAAGCTATGAACTTCCGGTAGAAGCAATTCGTGAAATGATAATCAATGCTCATTGTCACAGAAATCTGTTAGATGAATCCTGCATACAGGTAGCGATTTATGATGATCGCTTGGAAGTGACATCGCCCGGCGGTTTATACAATGGATTAACCTACGAGGAAGTGATGAGAGGTCATTCCAAGATTAGAAACAAGCTGATTGCAAATATTTTTGGTCAGATGGGACTGGTAGAAGCATGGGGAAGCGGTATCAGAAGAATTATAAGTGCTGCCGGTGAATATGGACTGCCTGTTCCGACTGTGGAAGTATTTGATGATATGTTCCGTGTGAATTTATATAGGAATGTGCAGGATAACATGAATGGTGGAGAAAATAGTGGAGTAAATGGTGGAGAAAAAGGTGGAATAAAAGGTGGAGAAAAAGGTGGAGAAAAAGGTGGAATAAATGGTGGAGATGATTTTGGAGATAAAGTCAGTTTCAGAGAAAAAGCACAGAGAATGACAGATACTCAGGCGAAAATACTTGATTGCATAGCAGAAGATAAATATATTTCAGTTAAAAAAATAGCAGAGAAAATAGATATATCTAGGCGGACTGTTGAAAATAATATTAAAAGAATGAAAGAATCAGATATTGTGGTTCGTCATGGTTCACCGAAAAATGGGTATTGGGAGATTATAGATTAAACAGTAATTCTGAAAAAAGAAAATCAGCAAGAGTACAAAGGAGTGAAGGTATGTCAGAATGGTTTTTCCCTTCAAGGGGATATGGTGAAACAGAAGGTTTTTCAAATTCGGGACTTGAAATGTTCAAAGGATAGCCTATTCGCGCAATGGCGAGAGAAATCTGTCAAAATTCATTGGATGCAGTCAGAGACAGCAACAAGCCTGTCAGGGAAGAGTTTGAACGTTTATTTATCAATCCCGCAACAAATTTTCCAGGAATAATGATGCAAAAACATTAAAGTTTATTAGCGAGTCGATTAAAAGCGTACGAGATGGTGGTATTTTTGTGCTCAGAGTAAGTGATTATAATACTACTGGTCTCAAAGGTGCTTTTAGTGATAATAAGATAACTCCATGGAAAAGCCTTGTACAAGGGAATGCGTTTTCAGTTAAGAGTACGGATAATGTTGCAGGTAGTTACGGAATAGGAAAGGCGGCTCCTTTTGTTGTATCAGGATTACAGACTGTTTTTTATAGAACGTATGATGAAAATGGTGAAAGAGTTGCACAGGGAGTTACACATCTTGTTTCGTTTGAAGATGAAAATATGTCTAAACCATGAGAAGATATTGTAAGACGTTCTACAGGATATTATGAAGACGTCATTGAAAATAAGCCATTTCACTCAATAAGTAAGCTGGATGATATCAATGAAAGAACTGAGTATGGAACAGATTTATTTATACCGGTATTTACTTTTACAGCAGGTAAACTTGAATGGAAAGATGAGATTATTGTTGAAGTAATGGTGGATAAAGGATATAAGCTTCCTACAAGGACTTATTTAAGACCTACATTGCAATATATCAATGCATTAGGTGGAGGTGTATTGCTTGATATGTTTAATGAAGATGAAATAAAGAAACTTACTTTTGATTATATTACCATGCTATATGAAGGTAAAGATTCGGTAGTGATAGATGAAGAAAATGAAGAATTGGAAGAAGATTATGATTTAGAAGATATATGATGTATAACCTTTGCTAATGATTTACAAAGAAAGAGAGTTAGAAACGTAAAGCAATCAACAAAGGAGGATTCAGATATGCAGTGTCCAAAATGCGGAAACACTAATTTACAGATAATAACTGAAACAGAAACAAAAGGAAAAGATTTTTCGGTAACGAAAGGTTGCTGTGGTGCAGTTTTGTTTGGCTGGATTGGTATACTTTGCGGAGCGTGTGGCAAAGGAAAAAGAACCCATTCTACAAGTTATTGGATATGTCCTAATTGCGGATACAGGTTTAAAGCATGAGCAGAGATGAATTATGGATTAAATGTATGGAATTCGGTAAAATACTCGGATGCCATCAGATGCCGGAAAGAAGTTTTTTTATAAAGGGTTATCAGTTCCCTGTATGTGCCAGATGCACAGGCGTAATCATATCATATTTTTTAGCACCCATTCTTTTTAAAAAATATAAAGTGCCATGGCAGCTATGCATTATTATGGCCGGAGTAATGCTTACAGACTGGAGTTTGCAATATTTTGGAATAAAGGAATCAACAAATTCCAGAAGGTTTGTAACCGGACTGATTGGTGGTTTTGGATTAAATACCTTGAAATTAAAAATCTTATGATTTTATAATGGAATAGTTAAAGAGTAATTATTATTAAAATACATCAACATATTTGATTAAAATTATATCCTTGTATTTTATGCATGTATGAGATAAAATTATACTTAATGTACTCTCTATGTTTATATGACGCAGTCGGAAAAGAGGTACTAAATTAGATACAGAGGTAGATAGAAATGAGTAATTACAATGTAACAGTTATTCCAGGCGATGGAATTGGACCTGAAATTGTGGCAGAAGCGGTAAAGGTACTTGATGCGGCAGGCAGAAAGTATGATTTTAAGCTTAATTATACTAAGATTCTAATGGGTGGATGTTCTATTGATGAGTATGGAGTACCACTTACGGATGAGGCAGTAGCAATTGCCAAAGCAGGAGACGCTGTTTTACTTGGAGCAGTAGGCGGTAACGTGGGTAATTCAAAATGGTATGATGTAGCACCTGAGTTAAGACCTGAAGCAGGATTACTTAAGATTCGTAAGGAACTTGAACTTTTTGTAAATATGCGTCCGGCATATCTTTATGATGAACTTAAGGATGCCTGTCCTCTTAAGAGTGAGATTATCGGTGACGGATTTGATATGGTCATTATGAGAGAACTTACAGGCGGTCTTTATTTCGGCGAAAGATATACCAAGGAAATAGATGGTGTTGTAACGGCAGTTGACACCCTTAAATATAACGAAGACGAGATAAGACGTATTGCAATCAAGGCATTTGATATTGCAATGAAGCGTCGTAAGAATGTTATCAGCGTTGACAAGGCTAACGTCCTTGACAGCTCAAGATTATGGAGAAAGATAGTTAAAGAAGTTGCGGCAGATTATCCTGAAGTAACATATACAGATATGCTTGTAGATAATTGTGCAATGCAGCTTGTTATGAATCCGGGACAGTTTGATGTTATTTTAACTGAGAATATGTTCGGTGATATTTTATCCGATGAGGCAAGTATGATTACAGGCTCAATCGGTATGCTTTCAAGCGCAAGCCTTGGTAAGACAAAGCTTGGACTTTATGAACCATCCCATGGTTCAGCACCTGATATAGCAGGTAAAAATATAGCTAACCCTATAGCAACAATTCTCTCTGCAGCAATGATGTTAAGATATTCTTTTGACCTTGATGAAGCAGCGGATGCCATCGAAAATGCAGTTAAAAAAGTTCTTGCAGAGGGTTACAGAACTACAGATATTATGTCAGAAGGCATGAAGCTTACTTCAACAACCGAGATGGGCGATTTGATTGCCGAGAGAATTTAGGAGGATATTATGAAAAGCGATTCAGTTAAAAAAGGAGTACAGCAGGCTCCTCACAGATCTTTATTTAATGCATTAGGTTTTACCAAAGAAGAAATGGACAAGCCTTTGGTAGGTATTGTCAGCTCATATAATGAAATTATTCCCGGTCATATGAACCTTGATAAAATAGTAGAAGCAGTTAAGCTCGGAGTTGCCATGGCAGGCGGAACACCTGTTGTAGTACCTGCAATTGCCGTTTGTGACGGAATTGCAATGGGACATGTAGGAATGAAATATTCCCTTGTAACAAGAGACCTTATTGCAGATTCAACAGAGTGTCTTGCAACAGCACATGCTTTTGATGCAATGGTTATGATTCCTAACTGTGATAAGAATGTACCGGGCTTATTAATGGCTGCAGCGAGAGTTAATGTTCCTACAGTATTTGTAAGTGGTGGACCAATGCTTGCAGGCCATGTGAAAGGATGTAAGACAAGTCTTTCAAGTATGTTTGAGGCAGTAGGTGCTTATACCGCAGGCAAAATAACAGCAGAAGAACTTGACGAATATGAGAATAAAGCATGTCCTACATGCGGTTCATGTTCAGGTATGTACACGGCTAACAGCATGAACTGTCTTACAGAAGCTATCGGTATGGGATTACGCGGCAACGGTACAATTCCTGCCGTATATTCGGACAGAATTAAGCTTGCAAAACATGCCGGTATGAAAGTTATGGAACTTCTTGAAAAGAATATACGTCCCCTTGACATTATGACAGAGAAAGCTTTTATGAACGCACTTACAGTTGATATGGCACTTGGCTGTTCAACTAATACAATGCTTCACCTTCCTGCTATTGCAAAAGAAGCAGGTGTTAAGCTCAATCTTGATATTGCTAATGAAATCAGTGCAAAGACACCTAATCTTTGTCATCTTGCTCCGGCAGGACATCATTATATGGAAGAACTTAATGAGGCAGGCGGAATTTATGCCGTTATGAATGAGCTTAATAAGAAAAACCTTCTTTATACAGATTTGATTACTGCAACCGGTAAGACTGTAGGTGAAAATATCGAAGGATGTGTTAATAAAGATACTGAAATTATCAGACCTATTGACAATCCATATTCTGCAACAGGCGGAATTGCCGTATTAAGAGGTAATATTGCACCTGATTCATGTGTTGTAAAGCGTTCTGCGGTTGTTCCTGAAATGCTTGTACATGAAGGTCCGGCAAGGGTGTTTGATTGTGAAGAGGATGCCATTGCAGCTATTAAGGGTGGCAAAATTGTTGCCGGAGACGTAGTTGTTATAAGATATGAAGGCCCTAAGGGTGGTCCCGGTATGAGAGAAATGCTTAATCCTACATCAGCAATCGCAGGTATGGGTCTTGGTTCAAGCGTTGCGCTCATTACTGACGGACGTTTCTCAGGTGCATCAAGAGGTGCGTCAATAGGACATGTATCACCTGAGGCAGCGGTAGGTGGACCAATCGCCCTTATTGAAGAAGGAGATATCATTAAAATTGATATTCCTGCCAATACAATCAATGTAGATGTTAGTGACGAAGTTTTAGCAGAAAGAAAAGCAAAATGGCAGCCTAGAGAACCAAGGGTAACAAAGGGATATCTTGCAAGATATGCAAAGATGGTTACATCAGCAGATAAAGGTGCTGTTTTAGAGATAAAATAATATAGATAATGGAGAGTTGACATGCAATTAACAGGTTCACAGATTTTAATAGAGTGTCTCAAAGAACAAGGAGTAGACACAGTATTTGGGTATCCGGGAGGAGCAATACTTAATGTATATGATGAACTTTATAAACATTCAGATGAGATAAAACATATTCTTACAAGCCATGAGCAGGGTGCCAGCCATGCTGCTGACGGATATGCAAGAGCTACGGGCAAGGTTGGAGTATGTTTTGCCACATCAGGTCCAGGAGCTACTAATCTTGTAACAGGAATTGCAACGGCGTATATGGATTCAGTTCCGGTTGTTGCCATAACATGTAACGTAGGAGTACCACTTCTTGGAAAAGACAGTTTTCAGGAAATTGATATTGTTGGAGTGACACTTCCTATTACCAAACATAACTTTATTGTAAAGGATGTTAATAAGCTCGCTGATGTAATCAGGGATGCGTTCAGAATAGCTAAAGAAGGCCGTCCGGGTCCTGTACTCATTGACATTCCTAAGGATGTAACCGCCAAAATGGCAGATTATGAGTACAAAACACCGGTTGTACCTGAAGTTAATAAAAATATTGACAGCAATGAAATTGCTGAAGCAATAGATATGATTAAAAAAGCAAGAAAGCCATTCGTATTTGTAGGCGGTGGTTCAATAATTTCAGGTGCTTCAGCCGAGATTGCCGAATTTGTGGAAAAAGTTGATGCCCCTGTGTGTGATACACTTATGGGTAAGGGCGCATTTGACGGTACCAGTGAAAGATATACCGGAATGCTCGGAATGCATGGTACCAAGACTTCTAATTTCGGCGTTATGGAATGTGACCTTTTAATAGTTCTTGGTGCAAGATTTTCTGACCGTGTAACGGGAGATACAAGCAAATTTGCTTCCAACGCCAGAATTTTGCAGATAGACATTGACCCGGCCGAAATCAATAAGAATATTAAAGTTGATATGTCGATAGTAGGCGATATCAAAGTTGTTCTTGAAGCAATTAATGCAAGGCTTGATAAGGAAAATCACAAAGAGTGGATGAACCATATCTACGAAATGAAAAAAGAATATCCGCTAAGATACAATAAAGATATTCTTACAGGACCATATCTTATGGAGAAGATTTTTGAAATTACAGACGGTAATGCAATTATTACAACAGAGGTCGGACAACATCAGATGTGGGCTGCCCAATATTATAAATACAAAGAGCCTAGAACTTTCCTTTCATCAGGAGGCCTTGGCACAATGGGCTACGGACTTGGTGCATGTATCGGTGCCAAGTTAGGCCGTAAGGACAAGATCGTTATTAATATCGCCGGAGACGGATGCTTCAGAATGAATATGAATGAATTAGCAACAGCTACCAGATATAACATTCCTATTATTGAAATAATAGTTAATAACCATGTACTCGGAATGGTAAGACAGTGGCAGACACTTTACTATGGTCAAAGATATTCTTATACCGTTCTTGAAGACCAGGTTGATTACGTTAAAGTTGCAGAGGGTCTTGGAGCTAAGGCATACAGAGTTGAGACCAAGGAAGATTTTGAAGCAGCCCTTAAGGACGCCATTGCGATGAATATACCATGCGTACTTGATTGCCATATTGAAAAAGATGATAAGGTATTTCCTATGGTTTCACCGGGAGCATCTTTAATGGAAACATTTGATTGCTAATTAAAATATTATATAAAGGAGGCAGATTCATGAAAAAATCAGCAAAGATATATGCTGTCCTGATTGCCCTTGCATTATTGTTTACGGCAGGGTGCGTAAGAAAAACAGCAGATTCAGATAATGTTGAAAGCAGTAATGAACTGCCTTCATTTATTTCTGAGACCACAACAACAGCTAATGATGAAGTCAGTACCGAAAAAGAAACCGGTACAACGGGTGAAAACGAGCCGGAAGAGCAGACAACGGATACCATGGTAATACCGGAAACAACGGCACAGACAACCCCGCAGACAACTCCTGCGAGGGAGAATGTGACTACCCATGCCACAGAGCCGGAGACGACGCCTGCCACACAGACTGAGACTAAAGGACAGGAGAATGTTCCTGCAACCAAGCCTGCAGCGCATGATACGTCAGCATATCCTGCCTACAGCAGTTCCAATAATTACTCCGAACTGACAAAATCATACAGTAATGTGACGGAAGATGATATTAATACGATTAACAGTATTCTTAACAGCATAATTAAGCCCGGAATGACAGAAACAGAGAAGATAAGAACTGTTCATAATTGGATAGTATGCAACACAACATATAATGATAATTACTATGACAGAGGTGACAGTTTCAATCATGTAAGTAATCTTTTAAATAATAAGACAGGTGTATGCCAGGGGTATTCTGTTACTTTTTATATATTTATGAAACAGATGGGTATACCATGTACACTGGTAATGGGGAAAACAGATAATGTGTCCCATGCGTGGAATGCTGTGAAATTAGATGGAAACTGGTATTATATTGACGTTACATGGGATGACCCAGTAGTAAACGGGACAAGTAACTATCCCGGAGGAGACAATATCTCTTATGAGTATCTTCTTTGTACTTACAATCATATATCCATGACACATACAGAAGATAATTACATCGGAACAACACCTCTTCCAAACGGAATATCTGATGATTATAATGATTTAATGTACAGAATGTCAGGATTTACCAATGTTATGAGAGTGAATTCTTCAGAAGAACTTGCAGACAGACTGCAGGGATTTATGAATAAATCGGGTAAATATGCGATTATTCTGGAAAATGGAAATATTACCATGAATGATGGTGTTGACGCGGTTAAGAATTACCTTAAGAATCTTAACAGAGGATATAGTGTACACATATCATATAGTACCAATTTATTGGCAGTTACAGTAGATTTTACATAAAAAAACAGGCATTGCTGCCTGTTTTTTTTAATCCTCAAATGGTCGTATTCTGTATTTAACACCAAGCCGGTCGCAAATTGCCTGACATTCTTTTTCTTCTTCATGGGTGATAGTTGTTTCAACTGTTGTCATAACAACATTAGGCACATATTTTACGGCTTCTTTTGCAAAATCAAGCATTGCATCATAAGAAATATCACCGAAACGGCTTCTTACAAGTTCATGGTATCTTTCCTTGTTAGGGGTATTAAGGCTTATTGAAACAGTATCAATAAGACCTTTTAACTCAGGGGTAATGTCCCTGCCGCATACGAGATTGCCAAGCCCGTTTGTATTAATTCTTGTCGGCTTATTAAAGGTGTCCTTTACGTATCTGGCAACTTTTAACAATACGTCTATTCTTTCAGTTGGTTCACCGAAGCCACAGAATACAACTTCCTTGTATTTGTTAAGGTCGAATTTGCTGAATTCTGCGATTACCTCTTCGTAAGATGGCTCTCTTTCAAGCCACAAAACACCTGAATTTTCCATATGGTCCCTGGTCTGTCTTAAACAGAAAGTGCAGGAACATGGACATTTGTTGGTAAGATTAACATATAAATTATCATGTACTTCATATAGTATAGTCATATTGGTCAACTCCTGTTATTATTAGTTACATTTTAAGGTATGAAGAACTTCTTCAAAGCATACACCGTCAGTAGGCGGAATGTCAAAGGTTTCCGTAACTTCGATACACTTTTTAACAAAAGAAGAGGCTCTTTTTACGGATTCCCTGAAATCAATGTCATGTACCGCATCTGCCGCTATTATTGCTGAAAACACATCACCGGTGCCAGAACGGACATGACCGACCCTCTTTTGCCTTGCTGTATAAATACCTTTGCCGGTGTCATATATATAGTTGGTAAGAAAAATACCGCTGTCTATTCCTGTTATTACAATCTTTTTTGCACCGTATTCGGCAATCTTCATAAGCAGGGCTTCATAATCTTTTTTTACGAATGTTTCAGGTGTGTACGGAGTATCTGTGAGAATACATGCTTCCGTCAGATTCGGGGTAAGGATATCGGCATATTTTACAAGATCTTTCATTGCCATACACATATCATCCGTATAGGTTGGATAAGGTTTACCGTTGTCTCCCATAACCGGGTCTATTATGACCTTTGTATCATCCGTGCGGAAATCACGGATAAAATTCTGCACAATTTCTATCTGTTTTCTTGAGCCTAAAAAACCTGACAGGATACCTTTAAAACGTAAATCAAGTTTTTTCCAGTTACTTATATATTCTTCCATGTTGTGGGTGTAATCTTCAAAAAAATATTCTTTGAAACCTGTATGGTTAGAAAAAACAGATGTGGGAACGGCACAGCATTGTATTCTGAGCTGCGAAATTATAGGAAGGGAGACTGCAATAGAGCATCTCCCAAATCCTGAAAAATCATTTATAACGGCGATTTTATTTTGCCTATTGTGATCGGTCTGATTCATAAATTCTCCTCAGTCCTGCCTTTTTTGCTGCAAACCAGAGTACGGCAAACAATACAACGTTGGCTGCGTATTCAAGGGCAAGTCCCGGAATCTGGGTGAATCCCGCATAGAGACTTCCGGCTATGATAGCGCCTACAAAAGTATAACCTGCAAAAGGTATAAGCATTGAAATTATTGCCGCAAAAATATATTTAAGGCTGAACTTATCAAATAATTTTATTAAACCATAAAATGCAAGTGGCATGAGTACTTTTATAATCAGTGTTGGAAACGCCCATACAGGCATTGATAATAAATCGGCGATTGCAGAACCGACGCCGCCTATGAACAGTCCGTAAGGACATGGCATTACATAGCAGAACAGCAAAATAATGCAGTTTCCTATATTAAAATATCCGAGTGGTATCGGAATCTGGATAAATCTTGTCACAAGACATACTATGGCTGTGAAAACAGAAGCCAGGCATAAATTTTTTGTTGTCATTTTATTTACTTCCTTAAAATTTTTATGTGTATTTCTGTTTCCATGAAAACACTATGATAATACCATTCGGGTGGATTGATTTAAAGTACCAGATTTTAATAATTATAACATACCAGAATGAAAGACTTTTATATACACTTTTATGCACAAATGCCAATTGTCTATTGACTGAATATTTTTTTTGACGTAAAATAAACACTATATTGTTTTAGAAGACAAAAGGAGGCACACGAAAGTGGGACGTATTTACAATTTTTCAGCGGGCCCGGCCGTTTTACCGGAAGAAGTATTAAGAGAAGCAGCAGATGAGATGCTTGACTACAAAGGATCCGGGATGTCGGTTATGGAAATGAGCCACAGATCCAAGGTATACGACAATATCATTAAGGAAGCAGAAGCAGATTTAAGAGAGATTATGAATATACCTGACAATTATAAGGTACTTTTCCTTCAGGGCGGCGCATCACAGCAGTTCGCAATGATTCCTATGAATCTTATGAAGAATAAGAAGGCAGGATACATTGTAACAGGACAGTGGGCTAAGAAAGCATATCAGGAAGCTAAGATTTATGGTGAGGCTATTGAACTTGCATCATCGGCAGATAAGACATTTTCGTACATACCTGATTGTTCAGACCTTGATATACCTGAGGATTGTGATTACGTTTATATCTGTGAGAACAATACAATTTATGGTACAAAGTATAAGGAACTTCCTAATACTAAGGGACACACACTTGTTGCAGATGTATCATCATGTTTCTTGTCAGAACCTGTTGATGTAACAAAGTACGGCGTTATCTATGGTGGTGTCCAGAAGAACATCGGACCGGCAGGTGTTGTTATTGTTATTATCAGGGATGACCTTATTACAGAGGATACACTTCCCGGAACACCTACAATGCTCAAGTATAAGATTCATGCAGATAATGACTCATTATATAATACACCACCTGCTTATGGCATCTATATCTGCGGTAAGGTATTCAAGTGGATTAAGAAGATGGGCGGCCTTAAAGCAATGAAGGAACGCAACGAAAAGAAAGCAGCCATACTTTATGATTTCCTTGACCAGAGTAAATTATTCAAGGGAACAGTAGTTCCTAAGGATCGTTCATTAATGAATGTTCCTTTTGTTACAGGTAATGAAGAACTTGATGCCAAGTTCGTTAAAGAAGCTAAAGAAGCAGGCTTTGAGAACCTTAAAGGACACAGAACTGTGGGCGGTATGAGAGCCAGCATTTATAATGCAATGCCAATAGAAGGTGTTCAGAAGTTAGTTGAATTTATGAAAAAATTTGAAGAAGAAAATGCATAAAGAAATAACTGCTCGGGTGTATTGCCCGGGTAGTGTTTTATAGAAGGAGATAAGATGTTCAAATATAATTGTTTAAATGCTATTTCAGAGGCTGGGCTTAAGTCTTTAAGCTCTGATTTTGTAAAGACAGATGATGTTAATGAAGCAGAAGCCATTCTTGTAAGAAGTGCGGCTATGCACGATATGGAATTTTCAGATAACCTTCTTGCAATAGCAAGAGCAGGTGCCGGTGTCAATAATATTCCTCTTGATAAATGTGCCGAAAAGGGTATTGTGGTATTTAATACTCCCGGTGCCAATGCTAACGGCGTTAAAGAGCTTGTTATTGCAGCAATGATTCTTACATCAAGAAATCTTATTGCAGCTAATGGCTGGGTTAATGAGAATAAAGATGATGAGAATATAGGAAAGACAATGGAAAAGGCAAAGTCTAAGTTTGCCGGAAGAGAAGTTAAAGGCAAAAAACTTGGTGTAATCGGACTTGGAGCAATCGGTGTACTTGTTGCCAACGCAGCATCTTCACTCGGTATGGAAGTAATTGGATGTGATCCATTCCTTTCAGTTCAGAATGCTCTTAATCTTTCAAGAAAAGTTAAGCTTGTAAAAGAAAGAGAAGAAGTATTCAGAACATGTGATTATATCACAGTACATGTGCCATTGCTTGATGATACTAAGGAAATGATTAATGCCGATACTATTTCAATGATGAAGGACGGTGTTATCATTCTTAACTTTGCAAGAGATCTTCTTGTTAAAGAAGATGCAGTAATCGAAGGACTTGCAAGCGGTAAGATTGCCGGATATGCTACAGACTTCCCATCAGTTAAGCTTGCTAATACAAAGGGAGTAGTTGCATTCCCACATCTTGGAGCATCTACAACAGAGTCAGAAGATAACTGTGCTGTAATGGCTGCTGCAGAAATTACAGATTACCTTGAAAATGGTAATATAAGAAATTCTGTTAATTTCCCGGCATGTGATATGGGCGTATGTTCACAGGCAGGAAGAATCGCTGTTCTTCATAAAAATGTACCTAATATCATCAGTGGATTAACTACCGTATTCGGTCAGAGCGGAATTAACATTGATAAGATGATGAACCAGAGCAGAGGCGAATACGCATATTCAATTATCGATATCGACAAAGCCGGTGCTAAGGATATTGCTGATGAGATAGCAACCAAAGAAGGAATTCTTAAGGTAAGAGTTATTAAATAAAAGGAGAAAAAATGGCTGATATAAAACCCTTTCAATGTATTAGACCTGAGAAAGAGCTTGCAAAGCATGTGGCTTCATTACCATATGATGTATATAACAGGAGTGAAGCATGTGAAAAAGTCAAAGGCAGGGAGCTCTTGTTTCTTAATATTGACAGACCTGAGACACAGTTTGACGATTCTGTAGATACATATGCGGATGTTGTATATGATGAGGCAAGAAGACTGCTTGATAAAGAAATATCAGATGGTGTGTTCATAGAAGACAAAGATAATGCTTATTATATCTATGAGCTGACAATGGACGGAAGAGTACAGACAGGTATTGTTGCCTGTGCCTCCATTGATGATTACCTTAATAATATAATCAAGAAGCATGAGAAAACAAGGGCAGATAAAGAACTGGACAGAATTAACCACGTTGACAGAACAAGTGCACAGACAGGTCCGATTTTTCTTGCCTACAGAGCTAATGAAAAGATAAAAGACATCATTTGTACTGTTAAGGAACATCCTCCGATATACGACTTTGTCTGCGATGATGATGAGATAAGACACAGGGTATTCAAAGTATCCGAACAGAAAGATATTGACGGTATCAGGGAGGCGTTTGATTCAATTAATTCGATTTATATTGCTGATGGACACCATAGGGCAGCATCAGCAGTTAAGGTAGGGCTTAAGAGAAGGGAAGAACACCCTGACTATACAGGCAAGGAAGAATTTAATTATTTCCTTTCTGTTTTATTCCCGGACGAAGAATTGATGATAATGCCATATAACAGAGTTGTTAAGGATTTAAACGGTCTTACTAAAGAAGAGTTTTTTAATGCAGTTTCCAAATATTTTGACATTGAACCCCGTGGAAAAAAAGCATTTTATCCGGAACATAAAGGTGAGTTCGGAATGTATCTTGGTGATGAATGGTATCTGCTGTCTGCGAAGGAGAGCATATTATCAGAAGACCCGGTTGATGGTCTTGATGTAGCCGTTCTTCAGGATTTCCTTCTCACACCTATTCTTGGAATAGGAGATCCGAGAGTTGATAAGAGAATTGATTTTATAGGCGGAATAAGAGGCCTTAAAGAACTTGAAGACAGAGTCCATAATGATATGGCAATTGCGTTTTCAATGTTCCCTACGTCAATTTCGGAACTTTTTGATGTGGCTGATGCAGATATGCTTATGCCACCTAAATCTACTTGGTTTGAACCAAAGCTCAGAAGCGGCATATTCATACACAGAATAGAAGAGTAAATACAAAAAGGCATGCAAAAATCTAATTGCATGTCTTTTTAATTACCCTGGAATGTGGTACAATATAGAAAATACATTTCAGGGAGAAATTTTATATGGATAAAAAACTTTATGATTTAATGAACTGGCCTGATATAGAGGGAATTATTTATTCGGATGGCTGTAATCCTAAGAATCTTTTGGGAACACATTCCGTCAAAGGCGGAATTTTAATACAGTCATTTTATCCTGCTGCAGTAGGCGCAACCGTTAAAGCTGCGGATGGCAAGACATATGAGATGGAAATGGCAGATGAAGAGGGGTATTTTGCCGTACTTATACCTGTAAAAAGTAAATTCGCATATACGGTTGAGTTCCGTTTTGAGGACGGTAATACATTTGAGACAGATGATGCGTATAACTATCCTTCAATGATTAAGAAGAGTGATTTGAAATCTTTTATTGAAGGAAATAATACCCATGTATATAGATTCCTTGGTGCCCATGAAATGGATTATAAGGGCACTAAAGGCGTTGATTTTGCAATATGGGCACCGGAGGCATTAAGAGTAAGTGTTGTCGGTGAATTTAATAACTGGGATGGAAGAATACATCAGTTAGAGGCAATTGACAGCACAGGTGTATTTGAACTTTTTGTTCCGGGAGTTAAAGCTTCTTCACTTTACAAATTTGAAATCAGACTTAAAGGCGGTAAAGTTGTCCTTATAACAGATCCTTTTTCAAAGATGGCTGAAAGTAAGAGTGAACCGGCATCATTTGTATGTGATGATAATTTTAAATGGTCTGATGAGGAATGGCTTAGCAACAGAAAGAGCCGCAATAAGTACAAAGAAGCTCCTATGTCAGTATATACATATTCTTTGCCTGATGAGGATGTGACATATAAGGAAATAACACAGGCAATAGAAAATATTTTTTCTGAAAGCAGATTTACCCATGTGGTTCTTAAGAATGTAATTAATACCTATACCGGACTTTATCTTGACTATGACAGGACAGGGTATTTTAGCATAAACAACAGATACGGAAGCCTTGATGATTTTAAAACGTTGATTAATTCTTTACACAAAAGGAATATAGGTGTTCTTATCCAATGGAATTTTGATGATATTAATGTAGGCCGTAACGAAGTTGCCAATATTATGTATTCATCAGCTTCGTATATTATTGAAGAGCTACATGCAGACGGAATAGTTGCAGACAGATTAGGTAATGCCGTATATCTTGATTTTGAAAGGGATAAATGGACTTCTAATATGTTTGGCGGCAGGGAAAATCTTGAAGCTGTTGATTTTGTAAGAGGTCTTAATGAAATTTTTGGTAAACAGTATAAGGATGTAATAACCGTTGCGGATGACAGGGCAGGCTGGCCTGATGTGACAGGAAGCATCAAAGAAGAGGGTGCTCTTGGATTTGATTACAGTATTAACCATATTTTTGGTGATAATCTTATATACTTTCTGGGCTGTGATCCTTTATTCAGAAAAGGAAGATATAATAAGCTTTCTCTTAGCATGGTTACTTTTTATAATCAGGACAGCATACTTGCATTTGATGCAGACAGTATTAACATGCTGGAAGCTAAGATACCCGGACGGATTCATGGAGATAAGATGGCGAATTTAAGGGCTGCATTTGCTTATTCCTTTGCTCATCCGGGTAAAAAGACAATATATTCCGGTAACGGAGAAGAAACATGGAATACTTTTATTAAAGCACTTACAGATTTTTATAATAAACATTCCGAATTATCAGAGATGGATTATGAAAGCGACGGTTTTGAATGGATTAATAATATTTCCGGTAATGAGTGCGTACTCAGCTTTGTGCGAAAGTCAAAGGACGGCAGAATACTTGTTGTAATAGCTAATTTTACTCCGGTTATCAGGGAGAAGTATAAGATTGGTGTTCCTTTTGAAGGCAGATATAAAGAAATCTTTAACACCGACGATGAGAAATTCGGCGGAAGTGGAATTCTTAATAAGAGAGCTGTTTCGTCAAAGAAGGATGAGTGCGACGGACGCGCAGACTCAATAAGATTAACATTGCCTCCTTTAGGCGTTATAGTGCTTGATTATACTAAGACAGTGGCGAAGAAAGGAAATACTAAATAATGAATGTATTGCTTTTTCAGACAGCACAGATTTTTACCAAAGCTAACTGGGAAAAAGTTTTGAAATCAGTTGCTACATGGTGTCTTGGATTTGGCAAAAACCTGTTGATTGCAATAATCGTGCTGGTTGTTGGAAATAAATTAATAAAATGTCTTTTGAAATTTATCGGAAAAGCCAACGAGAAATCAAAATTGGAACCAATTGTAACGAAATTCCTTTCATCACTTATTAAATTTGGTCTGTATGGAGTTCTTGCCATTGTGATTATAGGAATACTTGGCATACCTGCATCATCGTTTATAGCAGTATTAAGTGCTGCCGGACTTACAATCGGTCTTGCTTTTCAGGGAAGCCTTTCAAACTTTGCCGGCGGTGTGCTGATACTTCTTTTTAAACCGTTTAAAATCGGAGATTTTGTCAAGGAAGATGTGCATGGCAATGAAGGGTTAGTTGAGGGTATTGATTTATTTTATACCAGAATGAGAACTTTTGATAATAAGATTGTTATAATTCCCAATGGTTCCCTGGCTAATACAAGCATTACCAACTATACTGCCAACAACAAACGAAGAATTGAAATCAAAGTAGGGATAAGCTACGATTCCGATATGAAAAGGGCAAAGGACATTCTTATGAATGTTATTAATTCGCAGGACGGCATCCTTAAAAACGAAGATAACAAGGTATATGTGGATGCACTTGAAGAAAGCCAGATAACGATTGGGACAATGGCATGGGTCATGACAGATGATTATTGGAAAATCAAATGGGAATTAACAGAGAAATTCAAAAATGCCCTTGATGATGCCGGTATAGAAATACCTTTCAACCAGCTTTCTGTTACAATTAATGAGAAACAGAGGAAATAAAAGTGGCGGATAAGAAAAAGAAAAAAAGAAACTTTGCTGAAATTATTCTTATAATAAGTGCGTTAGTTCTTGGATTACTGATAATACTTCTTGTTGCGGGCAACAAGAAAAAAATAATAATTGACGGTGGGTCACATCCTAAGTTTTCAGGCAATTATCCACTGCCGTCTGAGATAACGGATGGAGATAAGAGTACCTATTTTGCATATATGGAAATTCCGGATCTTATTTTTAAGAAGATGGTTAATGTATCATTTACAGACGATTGTCCTGTTACAAGAGAGGATTTAAGATATGTCAAAGTACTCTATTGGGGAACAGATTACGAACCTCATACCGGTGAGCTTATTGTAAATAAGGCAATAGCCGAAAAGACAAGAGATGTTTTTTATGAACTTTATAAAGCGTCATATCCTATAGAGCAGATTGCCCTAATAGACGAATATGGCGGAAATGACGAAGTTTCTATGTCATATAACAATACATCATGTTTTAATGCAAGAAAAGTTGCCAAGACCGATTCATGGTCTAAGCATGCATACGGCATGGCAATAGATATTAACCCCTTGTATAACCCGTATGTGGGCGAAAATGGAACGATACTCCCTATATCGGGAGAAATATATGCTGACAGAGAAAGTGGAAAAATATCACTATCTTATAAAGAAAATT
>ERZ809224.1119-NODE-1119-length-20895-cov-40.748225_pt1 | contig 20895 bp, 29 predicted proteins | sample MGYA00520513_ERZ809224 | MGnify/ENA primary metagenome ERZ809224 (study PRJEB31576, sample SAMEA3212658) | Homo sapiens | biome: human-gut; feature: human gut; material: fecal | place: Sweden | collected 2012 ... | reverse complement strand
TTTTACTTGACTTTTTTTAGCAGGTCTTCAAAAAAGCACAAAGGCTGCCCGGCTCCTTTGGGGTGCGTTCCTCCACTGCCTTTTCAATCAGCGTCTCCACCGAGGCCTCGCTCTCCCGCGCCTCACGGACATACTCGTAAATCTTGTATGCCGAGAATAACAGCAGCGCTGTAAAAACCACGGTCAGAATTCTTCTTAGCCACTTCATCGTCATATATCTCCATAAAACTCTTTGCCGCACCCTGGAACGGGGATTGAAAACGCCCGGCCACGCAAAACGAAGACTTTTGTGGCCGGGCGCAGAGCACATCTTTATTGTTCTGATTTGCGCCGTTTCGTTAGGAACAGCGTCACAAGGGCAGTCAGGCTGACGGCGCCCAGGCAGATATACAGCCATAGATGGGAACTGTCACCAGTCTGCGGTCCGTCCGGATCGTCCGGGTCGTCCGGCACAGTCGGATATTTATTTACAAATATAATATGTTCCGGTTTGCCGTCCATCCCGGGAACCGTCAGAACAATCTCGCTCACCAGCCCGGGTCCGTTCTCATTATTGGTAACATACACCTTCATGGTGTACACCGTTTCATCATAAACCCGTCTCTCAATCGAACGTATGGACGCATTTTGTTTCCTCCTCCATATCGCATAAAAAGGGGAGCGCTAGATCCTATCTTTTTCTTTCTGCTGTAACATTTCTTAAGGTGGGAAGTTCAAGGGGGCTCACTATGGACCTCCCCTCGGTCCACCGAAAGGGCAGACTTCCCCCTTGGAAGTGGATAACAAATTTTTCAAGAGCGCAGACCGCCGGAAAGTCTGTACGCTTATATATAGGAAAAGGCTCTCCTTATGCGATTAAAATGCGCAGGGGAGAGCCTTCTTGTATAGATCGTGGGAGGCGGTCAGCCAGACGATTCCTTTTGCGGGCACAAAAGCAGATGATACCGGTTGGAGGTAGCGCTCCCGTTTTCCCGGTAATGGGCCTCTTTCCGGATCATACCTGCATTTTCAAGGCCTTTGATTGCCCGCTTCACCGTACTGCGTGAAAGGGATAAATCCGAAGCAATGGTCTTGATTCCTGGCCAAGCCTTTTTCTCTTTATCCTGTCGGTCGTAAAGGTAGATATATACCAGCTTGGCCCGGTGGGGCAGCTCCGCCTTGTAGAGATGATCAAGCCTGCCCATCGCTTTTCACCTCCGCAGTCTTCCCGGTAACGGGCGGCTCCGGCATTCTTCGGTTTCTGGGACTCGTCTGCACAGAGACGCCCCCGTCCCTGGCTCTTTCGCGTCCGGGCGCACGACCACCGCCTTGAGCCTCTGGATCAGCCATCACCTGGCGCTGGCCGCCGTAGGCCCCGCCATCATCATCGGACGGCATGGGCGGGTGCAGGAGATCCGGGCGGTACTTCTCCACGATTTTGTCCATGATCTCTTTTTTCTCCGCATACTCCACCCTGCGGTTGCCCTGATCGGGCACACTGTAGGGATGCTCCTCGTCAAACCGGATCCCCCATTTGAAGAACAGCTTCAGCTTGACCTTCATGGGATAGAAGCCGGTTTTCATGACCACGAACTGCCCCTTGGGCATACTCTTCAATTCATCCGGCGTCATCAGCGGCCGCTCGATCATCTGCAAAGATTCCGACGGATCGTTCTTGCTCCTTGACACCGAGCCGGACATAACGGTACAGCTGCCCAGGGCTTTGGAAAGGGTTTCCGCAGAAGTACTTTGGGGAGCAAACCCGCCGAAGATGGTGAGCTGGGTGTTGTCGATGATGATCTCCGCCCCCTCCTTGCCGTAGTTCTTTTCTAGCTGGGAAAAGGACTGGATGATCGGCACGATCTGCAAACGCCTGGAACGGGATGCCGAGAACATCATCTCGGCGGATTCAATCTTCGGTAGAGTGCCGAACTCGTCGCAAAAGAACACGCAGCGGTTTTTGAGCTTCCCGCCGTTTTCGTCGGCCACTGCCAGGATCTCACGGTAGAGCTGTTGGATGATGAGGGAGATCATAAAGAAGGTTGCGGGGTTCTCCTCCGGCATGATGATATCCTCCAATGCCTGAAACTGCTTGTATTCGTCCTCATCCATGAGCACCTGGGGATCCGCTTTTTTGAACAGGCCCAACATCTGCTTTTGCGTAAAGTTAGGATCATTGTTGGGGCTTTCGCACATGACCCATGCGTTGGCCAGATATTCGGAAAAATCCTTTTGCGAAAAATATGGCATTGCATACTTCAAAAAGGCAAACCGATAGGATTTGGTCAGCATCATATAGATGTGCCTCGGCGTCTCAGCATTCTCAATTAACGACGCCATTTGCTCTCTCCATTGGCTCCTCACCGCTTCATCTGCTGTGATATCGGCTGCTCTATATTCGTTACCACTTCTTACCGTTACTATTCCTGAATCCGTAAACGGATGCTTTATTATCACCGGTGAGAATGATGTCGGTTCCGGATCCATCATTAAAAATACCCTTGCCAGCTGTTTCATCGCAGCTAAATCCGTCTGTTTTCTCAACCCGATCGCCTTCTTCTTTCTGTATTAGGGCAGAAAAAAAGAATGCCGTCACCAGCATTCTCTCCTGTGGATTTCATGTTGTATCAATTACATGCCCAGATCCAGATTTTCCTGTTGCTCATAATATTCGTTGACCTCCTCCACACTGGGACTAAAGATAGGCTGCGGTTCTGCTTCACCAAGCTGGATGGGGATGAGGGTCTCCTTGACCTGCTCCAGCAACTCCTTATCTGGACACTGGTCGATAAAGTTTCCCATGGTATTCATAATCAGCTCGTCCATCGGAGTGGTCAAAATCATTTGATCCACAAACGGTCGGCTTCCAATAAAGGATGCAATGTTTTCCGGAGTGTTATGGAACAGGAATTCTTCTCTTCCTCCGTTGCTGTAGACATAGGCATGTACAACCTCTCCACTGTCCATCAATGCCTGGATGGCATCTGATTGCGGCGCATTGTTTTTACCGCAATTTGGGGAGTAATAGTTAGCAAAGGAAGCGCCGACCCCGTTTTGACCGAAGCCCTGCTGCTTTGGCAGTTCTTCATGAATGTCCTCTATGGTTTCTCTGTCCAGCGTATAGTCCTCCAGTGCGTATATCAGATCCTGTGTACTGTCTGGGTCTATTCGGAACATCTTTGCGTTATATGCATAGAAGGCCGCATAGTCATATTTTCCGTAATTGAAGCACCCATCCTTTTTTGGGGAATCCACCAAAGTAACGGGTTCTCGAAGAGCGTTCATAAATACTTCTTTCCCGCAAGAAATTAACCATGCCCGAAAATTGTTCAGGCCCTCATCGGCATAATCCGATCCCAACGCTGTACTGACCGCAAACATTTCATCCCGGTATGCCGCATCTTTGTACTCGTGGTAAATCAGGTGCCAATCCATAATGTCCTCTAAAGGGTAATGAGATAGATTCTCTACTATCCTTGTCCAAACCGTCTCTTGGTCATGATTTTGGGATACCGCATTTACATCCTCAATAATTCTCCAAAACTGTTCTTTCGTCATGCACACAACCTCCCTGCCTTGAAAGGCTTCTTTACTTTCACTTCTCTTATGGCAGGAATCAAGGCGGTTAAGCCTTCATGGGCTTAACCGCCTCTACAAAAAAACAGGTGTCCATTCTTTCACCTGCTCCTCCCTTACTGTATATACATTTCCCTCTTTCTTCTGTGTATCGTGTGGTTATCCTCTGCTCCTTTCCAACTCCATACACGCAAAACACACTCTAAGCTATCCTACAGTTTACGTCCAGAATCAGCAGTTCCGGGTCGTGCATCACGGCCAGGGCGATGGCCAGCCGCTGCTTCATCCCCATGGAATACTGGGAGAAGAGTTTCTTGTCCCTATAGGGCAGGCCCACCAGTTCCAGGGCGTCCCGGATGGCGTGCCGGTTGGGAACGCCCCGCAGCGCGGCGAAGATGCGCAGATTCTCCGTTGCCGTCAGATTGGGATAAAAACCCGGTGCTTCGATCAGGCTGCCGATCCGGGGCAGCAGCTCTTTTTCGTGCCCCGGCAAGGGGGTGCCCCACAAAAACACCTCGCCGGAAGTGGGCCGGGTAAGGCCCAGCAGCATCTTCATGGTGGTGGTTTTTCCGGCGCCGTTGCGCCCCAGCAGACCATAGATTCTACCCGGCGCAATGTGCAGATGCAGGTCCGCCACACTCTTTTGGGTGCCGTACTGTTTGGTAAGGCCTCTGGTTTCCACAATGTACCGGCTCATAGATACCCCTCCTGTTCTGTGACCCTATCGTACCACGGCAAGCTTGCCTGAACCTTGCGCGAACCTTGCGGCAACCTTGCATTTTGCGGAATTTGCCTGTATAAGATGAAGAAAGCCCTCGCCACAGAGAGCGAGAGCTTTTATCCGGCCAGGGGAAAGCGCAGAAGGAAGGTGGTGCCCTTTCCCGGTGTGCTGGCGGCGGTGATGGTGCCGCCCAGTTTGCCCACAAGCTGGTGGGTGATGGCAAGACCGAGACCGCTGCCCTTTTCAGAGCGTCCCCGGTCGCATTTGTAGAGCCGCTCAAAGATATGGGGCAGGTCCTGCTTGTCGATGCCGATGCCGTTGTCCGACACCCGGAGCTCCATCTCCCGGTTTTGCCGTGACAGCGAAATGCAAATCGCAGTGGCCCGGCTGTGGGCCACCACATTCTGTACCAGGTTATTCAGGATCCTGCCGTAGGCATCGGTGTCCAGCCGCACCCGCAGAGGCCCGTCCGGGATATCCAGATCGTAGGCGATGTGCTGGTCTTCCAGCACCGGGATCCAATCGATGAGAAGATTCCGGGTCAGTTCTGCCGCCTCCACCACCTGGGGGTTCAGCACGAATTCGTCGGAATTCAGTTTGAACCAGTCAAACAGGCCGTCGATGTAGTCCTTCAGGTCGTAGGCCTTGCGGCGGGCGGTCTCGGTGTATTCCTCCTTTTCCCGGCCTGTGACAATGCCTTTGTGCACCGCGTCCAGATAGCCGATCAGGGTGGTCAGCGGCGTGCGCAGATCATGGGAAAGGCTGGTCATGAGCTGTCGGTTGGTTTCCTCCGCTTTGCGCAGGGCGGCCAGTTCTTTCTCGTAGGAGGCGACAATGTCGTTGATCTCATACACCAGGGGGGCCGTCAGTTCGCCGGGGGCGCAGAGAACGCGCCGGTTGCCGTTTCCCTGCTTGATGTCCGCCAGGATATCCATCGTTTCCCGGATTTTCTTCTTTGCCCGCCTTACGGAAAGGTAAGAGACCAGAAGGCACAGGACGGCAACCACCAGCATTGCCACAGAAAACCATACCATGGATCAGACCTCCTTGCTGAAGCGATAGCCGATGCCCTTGATCGTCTGGATGTACCGGGGCTTTCCGGGATTTTCCTCCATCTTCTTGCGCAGGCGGCTGATGATCGCCATGATATTGTTGTCGTCATAACAGTATTCTTCTCCCCACACAAGCTCGTACAGTCTTTTCTTGGTGAGGATTTTTCCCTGGTATTCTGCCAGCACCAGAAGAAGATCGAATTCCTTGGGCGGCAGGGCAAAGGTCCCCTTGACCGTCGTGATGGACCGGGTGTCCCTGTCGATCTTAAGACCCTCAAAGACAAGGGGCCGGGCGGCGTCCTCCGGCTGGTTGAACCGGGTATAGCGGCGGATGAGAGAAAGAATGCGGGCGATCAGTTCGTCCAGGTCGAAGGGCTTTGTCAGATAGTCGTCGGCCCCGGCCCGCAGACCGCGGACCTTGGAAGCGCTGTCGTCCTTGGCCGTGAACATCAGAACCGGCAGATTGCTCTCTTTCCGGATCTGCTCCAGCGTCTCGAACCCGTCGGAGCCGGGCAGCATCACGTCCAGCACCACAAGCTGGTAGGCTTTCTGCTTCAGCTGCGCCAGACCGGCGGCCCCGGTCTGGCAGCAATCCGCCTGGATATTCTCCATCAGCACGCTTCGCCTGATGAGGGCGCAAAGTTCTTTGTCATCGTCGATCACCAGAATCTGATGCATTCGGTCGTCATCCCTTTCCTGTGGGGCGGTTATCTGCCGGGTGTTTCAAAGGGAGACCCCCGGCAAAATGAACGGTTCTTACCCATAGTCTACACTCCCCTTTAGGAAAGTTTCAAGTGGCAACAGGACAAATCCGTTCTTTGCGCCGTCGTACCAGACAAAAAGAAGCGCTGCCCCGGGGCAACGCTTCTGCGTTTACTTACTGTTCGAATTCCACAAAAGATTCATAGCCATTGGTAATATCGCCATGGGCCGGGCAGCGGCTCAAGGTATAGCGCTGTCCCTGTACCCATGCTTTTCCGCAATCGGCACAAGTATACTCGGTACTGGCCAGAACCACGTTCGTCTCAAAGGAAAGCTCGTCATAGGGGCAGGTTTCGGGTTCCCGCGTCTCGCTGGTATAGGAACGCTCGCCTTCCTTCAGATTGCCGCTCCCACAGCCGGGACAGGTGATGCTGTCTTCTGCCGGTGCGGATACCTGCTGCCCGGTGCTTTGCCGGGATTGTGCGGCGGTGGTGGTCGGCTCCTGCTGCCCGGCAGACCCGCAGGCGGACAGAAAAAGAGCCGCAGCGCCCACGGCGGTAAGCAAGGGGATGGGATATCTGCCTCTCATGGTGCACTCCTTTCTTCGTCACGATAGGGGCTACTCACAGTATACCAAATCAAAGGGAAAAACGTCAAATTTTAAACGAAAAAACGTTGGATTTCAAAAGGCGGGAAGAACGGCCTTTGTGCAACTTCCCCATACAGGACAGCCTGTTTTTGTCTATAGTGATTCTTGACGGGCATTGAAATGGTTTGCTATCCTGAAAATGAGATAGTATTGCAGGAAGCAGGGTGATACCAATGCAGGAGGAAGGCGTTCACAGAAAAATTGCCTGATACAACGTGCTGCCTTGAAATGGGATACCGGCCTGTCGGTCCCGGGCCATACGGCAGACGGCAAGGCAATGACCTGAAAGGAAAAACACCATGAAACGCAGAATTTTATCGGTGCTTCTGGCGATTGCCGGAGTTGCGGTGCTGACCTTTGCCCCTGTGGTTTTTGCCCGGGAGGATTCCTCTGCGGCCGGTTCCATCGAGTATACGGACACCGAGGTACAAGTCTGCTATGCATTTGAACCGACCGTTCTGGAAGACGCTTCGAAGATTGACGCAGAACTGGTCAAACAGACGAAGGAATGCCGGATAGGGCAGCGAAACGCCTGGCCTCAAAGCTACCCTGTGGACAGTCAGCAGGAGGCGCAACAGCTTTTGGGACTGACCTTCTTCGGGAGCGAGCAGATGGAGGAGCTGGAGCAAAATCCAAACAATAAGGATAGTATCCGGGTGCAGGCATCCAGCGCGGGTACCATTACCCGCACGCAATATACCCGGTATCGCATACAGGACGGATACAGCATTGTCTTGGAGGCTGATACGGGATGGAATTGTAATCCGTATGGCTGCAAGGAGTATTCCTTCTCCTTCCCCAAGAAGGAGTACACAGCAGAAGAAACGGCCACGGTAACGCTGGACGGCAAGGAAATCCTGGTGTATTCGGTCCTGGACCGGGAAGGAATGACCGTCACACAGTGCGCCATGTTCCAGGACGTGGCAACGAACTATACGCTTTACGTGACTTCTTTCGACCAAAGTAATAAGGCAAAACAGGCCGGCGGTATCTCCGCAGATTTCCTGCCGGAACTGCTGCAAACCTTACAGAAGACGGCATAAAGGGAAAGGCGGGCTCATCCAAGGGGTGAGCTCGCCTTGTTTTGCGCCAAAATTAGAATCCCTGCTATTGCCTTTGGTACGTAAATGATAAAATAATCTGATCAATCGGCGATTTTCAAGCGCTTTCGGATTTTTTGATACAATTTGAATTGTGTCAATACTTCTTATAGGATAACGCGGTTTAAACAGAAAGCTCCCGCATAGCACACGAAGTAGGCTGTTTTTGCTTTCCACGTAAAATCTTTGATCAAAAATGCATAGACAAAAATGCTATAGCACAGCACCATCCCAATATACATCGGAACAAACTTTGGCGTCCCATCCCCCATAAACATTTTCTATTACAAATGCAATGAAGATTGGTGGAAGCATGGTCGCTATGATGTCGATTACCTCATGTGTCTCTGTATTTTTCGTCCTCTTTGATAGTTCACGGAGCAAAACATACAACAGGATGCCAATCAAGCCTCCGAAGGTATTTATGATAAGGTCGTCTATATCTGCAACTCCTGTTTTTAGGACAAACTGCGCACACTCAATCAAAAGCGTAGTCGAAAAAGACAGCGCGATTGCTTTAACCACCATAAATTTCTTTTGATAGTAGCAGTAGATAATTCCAATAGGTACGAACATTACCATATTATCAAGCATGTCCCACGAAATTGGTTTGCGGCCATATTCTAAATTCTCTCGGATGCTGTGGAATGGAAGTAGATTAACCGCATCAATATGCGTTATGGGTCCTTCTATTATGGTCATGATAATATTGAAACGTGTCACGCACATACAAATTATGATTATGAAATATAGCGCTGTCATCAGCTGAAAACCGTGTTTTCTTCTGCTTTTCATGTTCACTGCTTCTCTCTTCAGTTTATTCATCGGAAATCTGTATAAGCGTTCCCTTTTCAGATGAGCGGATGCCCGTAACGATAGGTTCCGATGAGCTTCTCCCGGTACCGTTTGCTGACACGGGCTCTTATCATTTTCCGCGCTTCTTCCCTTACATACTGTCTGTAAGGACTTTCGTGCAGCAGCGCGAGTTGCCCATGCAGGGCTTCGTCCGCCGCCCGGGTGCTCCCCTGCGCCAGCAGACAACTCATCACCATGGCGAGTTCCGGCACGTTCAGGTAGCAGGTATCCAGCAGGGAAGGAATCTGTGCCCGGGCAGTCTCCATATCGCCAGACAAGAAGGTTAATACAAATTTATCCATCGTATACCATCGGTCCGTAACGGTCTGTATTTTTTTCACTTCCTGCTCGAAGAGTGGCGACCCGGCAGCCTGCAGCGCAAACAGGCCCAGGATAAGGGCCTCCGTTTTTTCTTCTCCGCAGCCCTGGGCATCTGCCCGGCGGGCCCACAGATAAGCAGAAGGGTATCTGCCGGCCTGGTAATCCAGCAGAGCCGCGTTATAGGCGGGGACAAATGCCGGCTTTTTCAGGAAAAGTCTTTTGAAGAACATCGCGATAGACAGGCTTCGCCCGCACAGCAGTTCTTTTGCAGCCCGGCGGAAGGCTAGCGCCCCGTCCACAACGCGGAGCCCCTTCCGGGTCAGGTAGTCTTTCCCGCGCAGATACCGTATGGGCGCGGTGGCCGAAACAGGGGAGGAGGCGGAAAAAATGCCGATCGTTATAGCATGATCCGGTCTGTTGGCTTTCATGTTGAAATCACACCCTTTTTGGTGCTCATGGCGGATGACAGGTTTCCCGGCAACCGCGGCTTGCAGGGAGCACTGTGCTGCTTTTATTGTACACGCCCGCCGACTATTGGTTCAAGAGAAAAGCTGCCGGATTGTCCTTTTTTACAATCGCATGGCTGCCAAAAAAATCATGGCGTTTTTGGGCAACCTGACGGAGTACAAAGGTCCCTATCCGGCGGCCTATGCGCGGCGGCGCTATGATGAATAGAAAGGAAAAACAAGAAAAGCGTTGCCCTGCGGCAACGCTTTTGCTTTTTGTACGAAACAGAATGCTCGCTGCAATTTATACTTATCGTATAAAACGACTTGGCCCTCTCAAAATACTGTCATAAGCCGGACGGTCTCCCGGTCAAGGGATCGTGCAGAATCCTTCGGTCCAGCATTTTTCATCCACGAGGTATCTGTCAAGGTGGAAAGCCCGGGGATGCTCACAAAAACCGGGAAGTATTCGGTACAGTTCGATTGCCTGTTACGCCTTCTCTTCCGAGGAGAACACCCCCAACAGTTTTGTCTCATCGCATCCGTTGCGTAACGCATAGCTGTGCTGTAGTACATAAACTTCCTGCGGCATACTTCTTTTCCCCTCCTTGTATTGCTTGCCAGGGAAGACGAACCATCCGCCTCATGCTAACTGCCCGCGGTGGCGGGATGTTCTGGCCGGTCAACGCTATGAGATACAGGAAATGGTCACGGCGGGCTCCCGTAAAGACAAAACATCAATGATATCATTGGCGGTTACAAACGCCAGATGAAGGATCTCGTCGGCTGTTGTGCTGCCGAAGGTTTCCCGGGAAAACCAGCTTGCATAATCGGATTCGGAAACCTTGTAGGCCAGCCAGCCCCGGAAAAAGTGCTTGCCGTGATCGGCCAATACGGTATCAACGGTTTTCCATCGGTCGCCTTCGTCACAGCTGCGGAAAGACAGAAGCTGCTCACGATACACAAGGGTCACCTCGGTTTTCCGGCCAAGGAAAACGAGGGTAAGCCCCTCCCGGTCCTGCACCAGACTCTTTAGTTCGTAGTCGTCTGCCACCAATTCGTGGCTGTTCCATCTTTCCCATCTTTCCATTGCAATCACGCCTCTCTGTGGAATTTCTGTTGGCGGTCTGCGGGGCCCGGATATCGTTCGGGCCAGCCTTATGTGCCTCGGTACCTGCCTCAGAAGAAAGCAAATCCCTATTCCTGTTTATCTATGATATACACAAAATCCAGACCATTTCTCTTTTCTGCAACAAAGGTATCATCCGGAAAGATTTGCTCCACAGATAAAGCAAAGTCATTTGCAAATTTATCCAATTTGACAACTTTCACCAATTGGCCGCCCTCAAAAAACAGCAGCCGTATCTGTGTATCCATGTCACCGGTGGGAATCGTAAAATCCAGCCCGTATTTTTCCTTCAGTTCATAGCCGTCGCTGTACGGCTCGTGCAAGAGATAAAGCGAATCCCATGAAAACGGAAACATATCTTTCATCTGAAAAGGCATGCCGCTTTCTGCCGCCTGCCAGACTTTGAAGCGCCAGATGACAGCATCGAAAAGGCCGGTTTGCACCAATAGGAAGACCCCTTCCAGCAAGATGAGAATCACGAAGATGCCAAGAAATGTCCCCCGATGCTTCTTTATACGATTCAACAATATATCTCACCATCCTTCGTGTCGATTTGCGCCCCGCCGTCTGTCGGTACAGGAAACAGACCGTTTAAGACGTATAGGCCACCTGCACTCCATACCCGGCATTGACCGGGCCGACACAGGCATAAGCCAGCACGGCGGTCTCTGACCCGGCGGGCAGGAGAGAAATGGTCTGGAACACAGTCCCGTTTGTATCCGTGATCTGAATTTTGCTGCCGGCCGGTTCAAAAAATGTTCCATAAGCGTAACAGTCGGAGGTCCCGTTTACAGAAAGGATGGTCACTGCCATTCCGTCGTCGGCCTGGATGTTCTCGCTGTTCCATTCCGACGCGGCAAGGAGTCTGTGCCGGTTGTTTTCTTTCCCCAAAAGATGGATTTGGTGTTCTGTGCGGCTCTGCTCGGTGATCAGGCAGCAGGAATCCTGTCCCTCAATGGCGGCAATCATTGTACCGTCTGCGGGAAACAGCGCCGCCTCCGCCGGCGTTTCAAACCAAAGGGAGGTTCTCACTTTCAGCGATACCGCTCCGACCGCAATGACAGCCAAGATCAATACTACAACGCCAAGAGCTTTCCTTTTGACCCACTTGTAAACAATAACAGCGCCGATGATCAGCGTGAGTCAACCCAGGGGATTTATACTGTTGTACATGGATTCCCCTTCTTCCAGTCAGAATGCGCGGGCAGCGATCCGTATGAGGGAAGACCGTCATTGAAAGAAGACCCGCTTGCTCCCTGTCGAAAACTGATAGAAAGTCTCTCCGTTTTGTTGGAAGGCACCATTTGGCAAGTATCGCTCGGGTGCCCAGTAGGTATGAAGTTCCAATTCCGGCGGGTTGGTGCCATCGTCCAGGATGGTTGCCGCGCCAAGAATACTGGCCCCGGAGTCCCAGGTGTAGGGACTTAAAAACAAAAGCTGCAGACCGGCATCCGCATTCCATACAAGGTCATAGTAATCGGTAAACTTGGAATTGCCGATTCTGGGCAGCGTGTAGCAGCGAACATTCACCAGCTTCCTATTTTCTCGGTCCAGATTCATGGTCAAAAGCTGGCATCTTTGTCTGTGATCATGGTGGAGTAGCGCGTATCCGCGGTCACCGACCACGCAGGTCCTCGTCACGTGATAGTCTTTGTCACAGGGATAGCTGTCCAGCAGGTTGCCTTCCTCGTCGACCCAGGCGAGCTGTTTCCTGACATCCAGCGACGATTCCTGAAAATTCCCGCCATAGTCCCGCCAGAACCCCAGGTACTGTCCGCCGCCCAGCGCCGTGGCAAAAGTCAGACATACATCCACCGGCTCGATGGCCGTCCGCTGCCGGGTGGTGCTGTCATAATGGTTTATGTAAGCGGAATCCCGCCCTTGCCAGCCGAGCAGAACCTCGCCGTCGGCGGATTCCAGGAAGGAGGGGATCCCGGCGGCCTCCATTTTGTCCAGGGTGGTCATGGTCCCGTCGGTGCAGTCCAGCCAGAACAGGGTGCACCAATCCAGGATATCCGCGTTCCGGTAGACTACCTTTTCCCGTTCATTCACCAGCAGAAAGTATCCGTCTTCCTGCTCCAGGTAGTCGCAGACCATCGCGTCCCCCAGAAAAAAGCTCTGCATCTCCTCGAAGTCCGGCTTCAAACCGTCCATCGGCACCACGATAAAGGAAGACCCATAGGGAGTCTCCGGCAGGGTGACTGCCCCCACCAGCCTGTGGCTCGGGGTGACATAGAGCGTGCCTCCACCGGGGCCTTCGTATTCGCCGGCTTGGGTGAGCGGTGTTCCTGTGGCGACTTTCAGCGTTTTGGGCTGAAACAGCAGCATGATACCGGGGGTGATCACGCAGAGCAGCAGCCCGATGATTATCACAGCGGTTCGTATACGTCTCACGATGGAAAGCCTTCCTTTCTGCGGACAGTTCCCGCAACAGGCAATCGGCGGAAAGGGCGGCGTCGGATGCCATTGTCAGGAGAATATCTGCCATCCCATGAGAAAAAATCTGTTTTTATGTGGCACCCATAGTGCCGGGTATTTGCACTGCGGCATGATGCTCTGAGGGAACAACCTTCTCAATCTGCATCACCGTATATCACCAGTTGTGTGGTGGATTTTGCCGACAGAAAAAGACGCCAGCATTCCCCGTCATCCGTCGCCGTTACAAAGATTTCTATGCGGTCGCCATTGGAAAGATCGATTCTGGCGTCGCCGAAACGGTTCATTCTGGCAGCGACGACCGTCACATGCTCCAGTCCCGCAAACCATTCCTGCGCCTTTTCATCAAACAGATTCTCGCCCTGGACGTCCCAGTCAAAATGATTATAGTCGAAATCTTCTGCGGCCAGCCTGCGGGTGGATGGCGCATAAAAGTCCAGGCTTCCCAAAAGCACTTTTCTTTTTTCCAGGTTTATGATCCGCCAGGGACATTGCACGTGTAGGGAATAGGTCCCCACGTGTTTTTCTTTGCTGATTCTATCGGGAACAATCACATCTTCCCCGAAATGAAGATCCAGCATATTCGCCGCCCGGCCGATGGAATGGACCGGCTGCCCGATCAGACGGCTGATTCTGCACAATTCTGTCTTTTGTTCGCACATGGTTTTCCTCCGTTGCGGGGAGCGGCCACTCCACAGACGGGAGCATCGAAGAGAAGTGCCGCGGAAATTTCGGATGTGGGGGAGTTTTGCCCTGGGAAAGGAATCACGATGGCAACGCGCGGTTTCCTGCAATCAGCCATCCTGTTCCGCGGTTCCGGGGTAAGACCTGCCGGCTTGTGGGGGAACCACGAAAGTCCTCTTTTCGGCTTCACTGAGCTGGGACAATGCCAGTTTTTCAATGGCGACATCCCTGCACAGAACCTTGAGGCGGGCAATTCCAAAATCAAGACTGCATTGGTACAAGGTATGAGAGTCATACATCCTTTTGGAAATGTCGATATCCTGTATAAAGTAGTCGATTTGCGCGTAGGTATAAAATTCCGGCTTCCATTTGCTTTTTTCCATATGCTCGACCTGCTCACTTGCATGGGAGAAGTCCAGATGGTAGCATTCGGCAAAGGTGTATTTCACAACGGTATGGCAGTCATATTCGTGATACAGATACACTTTGCTCAGAAAATGCTCGGCAGTGATTCCTAAAACTCTTGCCTCGTAGAAATCATATTGCCGTGCGATTGCGTTCTTATCGCCGCTATCGATTGGATTCATGAAAGTCAACTCCCGCTATGGACTGATATATGATCATCTGGAAACATTTTGAATATACAGCGGTTTAGTCTGGCGGAGCAAGCAGGTTCGTATGGACTTTCGCCTTTTTCTCATTGATAGCGGTTGTCCACGCCCATTTCTTGACTTTACTTAAAGTTGGAGAGGATCAGATAAGCTCCAAAGATCGCCATGAATAATTCGGCCGGGGTTCCCACAAGAAGCTTTACGGATACATAGGCTTTCCCACGCCTGCTGCTTTGATCAATTCTTTTCTTACATATAAGGAAAAAGATTGCGTCCAGCAAAAGGCCGAGACTTGTGAAGCCAAATACGGCATTGACCGCCAGTTCTTTTTTGATGCAACACACAGCGGTTAGAAAAAGAAAAGTAGCCACACCGGTTGTAATGCTGACCACCAAAATCAATAAGGTGAGAAGATGCATAGTCATGGGGGAAATGCCGTTATTGTGGTTGCCTGTATTTTTTCTGTGTAGGAACATCAGCCGCGCCTCCTGTCTGGTGTGCGTGCATGGAACGCCCGGAGCGAGTAACCCAACATGGACAGTGGTCTTGCGCAGTCCTATATCACGCTCCGCAACCATTTGCAGTATGGAGAAGACACGGCATACAGCGCCACGTTTGCCCGACTATAGAATGAAATATCCGATGGCGCCATCGGTGTAATGGTTTATGTCGTCATTCAACCACAGGCTTTCGCCCTCCCGGAGTTTATGAAAGCGGATTTCTGTGTGATCCTCATCACAGGCAAGAATCATGCAAAACCGGGCTTCCGGCTGCATGCACTTGAGTTGGAATGCCCACGTTTCGAGGGCCAATAACGCGATTTCAAATCCCTGTTCCCGGGACAGCGCGTCTTCAAAAAAGCAGTCGATTCGCGTTTCGGTGTTGCAGGCTTCGTAATCGGTCTTGTCGAAACATTTCTCCATGGCCTGATCGAAGGCGGCATCCAATTCTTCGGCTGGCATTTCTGATAGGATTACACAGTCCCGAACCAATCTGAACGGGGGAAACAACAGTTCCCGCAGCGCGGATACTTTTACGGACGGGAGATTCAGCTGCCCGTCGCCGCACTGGCGGAGCAGCTTTTTCATGTTTTCGTTTGCGATCCAGTTCATTGCGTTCACCTGTGACGGTTGGATTGTTCGTTGAAAAAGGGGGCCTATGGCAGACTTCAGGAATCGCTGGCCGCCGCATCCGGGACGCTTTGATCGGATACGCCGAAGGGATCGGGCCAAAAATCCCACAGGTTGAACCCATCTGCCTTTTCTTTGGGAGGATCTTCCGCGTAGACATCCAATCCCAGCTCCAGCAGTTTCCCCGGTGCAAAGTCTTCTTTGAGATTCTCTTTCTCATCCCAGGGGAGCAGCGGCAGCAGTTCTTCCTCGGTGCGGTCGTAGCGGACAAAGGTCAGCGGCAGATCATCATCAGAAAACAGAATGTTTGACTCGGGATATACATCCGTTTCTTCCAGTGTGAATTCTTGGGGGGTATAATCTATTACTCCACTCCACAAGTATTTGTCTGCACTGATATTCGGAGTATAGATTGTTTCCACTGAATAGGCTTTGGAGAAATCAAGAATCGCACCATTTGGGCCGGTCAGGTAGACCATGATTACAGGAATGATCTCTCCGTCTTTTTCTATCTCTCCGTAGGAATAGGAAAAATTTTGCTGTCGGGTTACGGCTATACAGGCATGGGCTTCCTCGCATACCCAAACTGAATTAAGGAAGTTAAACGGTTTTTTCGAATATGTAGGATTACATCCCGTGAGGACAGAGGCCGCCACAGCGCCCAGAGCCAGGAGCCATACGCAGTGTTTTTTCTTGTTTGACAATATACTCATATACAAAGGTGATCCTCCGATGTGTACCCAATACCCATTATCGCAAGGAAAAATTGTGCAAAGCCACGCTTTGGGAACGAACTTTCTTGGATGTTACATCATTTTCTGTTTGAAAGTCCGAGAGCGGTTCAAAAATCAGACCTGGGCAGACGGCTTGGATGGCATTTTTATCCGTTGCAGTTGAATCGGGAAAGACGATCATCAGACAGTCCCACTGGGGGACGGTTCGCTGTATTGTTTGAATTGTTTCAAGGACCGTAACGGTCGGAAGCTCCGTTATTGATGTTTCGGGAAGGGAAAGCACCAGGATTTGCCGATCAAATGGGACATTCCATACATCCTGCGGGGAATATTCATTTTGCCCTTGAAGAGGCAGTTTGCAGAGCTCCGGTGAATCAAGGGAAATTCCCAGTTGAATATCCTTTCCCCAAAAGGATTTCAGCGTGTCCGTCCATTCCTGATAGAGCCATTCCGCGGCTTTTTCCTGAAGAAACGAATCCGTGACAACATGCCATCTGCCGCCGGAATCGTTGAGGTGAAGTGTAAAGGCCGGTTCCTTGGATGAACTTTCCGGCTGGATATCGACCCGACAAATGTCCATCACAAAATCATACTGGATGGTCTCTATGGAATAGCCGAAATCATAGGTTTTCCCCATATACTGGCGGGACGCCAGATCCACTTTTCTTTCTCTCCACAGGTTGTTCCCCAGGATCAGCCCCATTCCGAGCACCAGGAATCCACCCAAGAAAACAAGACCCTTTTGTATCACTTTATATGCACGCATAGTGGTTCACCTGAAGTACGATCCTGGCACGCAGTACCGGCACGATGCCCCCCCGGAACATTGCTCGGGGGGGCACTGGCCTACGCGCAGCCCTTCCTTACTCGGCGGGCGTCCGCTTCCAGCCTGTCTGTTCCATCTTCCAGAACATTTTTTCCGCCACGACCCAGGTGCCTGCATCCTTTTCCGGGGCAGAAAGGTCGATGCTGCCAAAGGACGCATCGATCTGGGGAGTATGAAAATCTGCCCAATAGAAAAGTCCGTCCCGGCGCAGCAGGGTGCAATCATAGATGATGGAATCATAGCGCGGCGGCCTGGGCCGCAGCTGGAACAGGACGATCTCCTCAAAGCGCAGGTCGATGGTGTTGCGCCCGCCGCCAAGGATTTGCTGCTGCAGGGTAATGGTCAGCTGGCTGTGGGCATTGATGGGCTGCATCGCTCCGCTTTCCTCCACATACGTGTCGGGGGTGTACACCGCCCGGACGATACAACTGTCGTGCAAAGACTGCACCGCCTCCAGAAACTGCTCCTGGTCTTGTTCGGTTATGATTTCTTTCCAGTTCACAGGATCACATCCTTTCAAGGGGGACGTTTTGTTAAGATGCACAGATCATAGCAATCACGGGGAAGGCCGGTCAAAGACATTCGTTTACGTCTTGAGGTAAAAACGGGTATGCTTGTGCTATTCGGAGATCAGCAACTGATAGTTGTCGTCTACAGGCCCCACAAAGGCATAGGCCAGAACCATGTTACCGGTGTCGCTGGCTTGATGTGTGATCGTTTGGAATACAGTGCCCTGCGTATCGGTGATTTGGATTTCGCTGCCGACCGTTTCTAAGAAAAGTCCCAAAACATAATGATCCGTTGTTCCCCCAATGGAATACAGCGTTGCCGAAAAGCCGTTGCTGGCTTGGATGGTTTCCCGTTGGGTTTCCGTAATGACAACACCCGGAAAGGAAGCATCACCATTCAGTCTGTATCCGTTTTCGGTTTTGATCAGGAAATTGTTTTGGTAGGAGGTACTGTCTGTTTTCGTTAGGACTAAACACGAATGTTCTCCTTCTGCAATACCGGCGATAGGATCGGAAGAGAGATATTGCATTGCCTCTTCTGGCGAAGAAAAGCGCAGGGAACAGTAGAGCTGCTCAACCCCCTCGAAGGCGAGGAGCGCAATGCACAACCAAATGATGACCAGAAAAACTTTCTTTTTGATTCGCTTGCGAAGGAAACAGACGGCCGCTGTCGGCAGGATCCAAACCACTGTATTCAAAACGTCTCGCATGGCTCTTCCTCCCTGTTATTTGTCGGATGCCCAGCCAGAAACGATACGGCTGGATGAGCAGGTCCTGCACCGGGGCAAGTTCCTGTTCAAAGGGGCGCTTCTCCAACAGCCGAAAATGAGAACTATTCAGCGAAAAGTTCCCGTATGATTCTTTCTGGGGACTCTAGAAAATGTAAGGTCAGCTGGTAATTTTCTGTTTTTTTATAATCTACGGTTTCTATTCCGTTTTCAGAAAACTCCATGATCTCGGCTTCGGGATACGCCATTAGAATTGGAGAGTGCGTCGCTATAATAAATTGAGAACCTCTCATTACCAAATCATGGATTCGCACCAAAAGTGCCATTTGTCTACTGGGAGAAAGCGCTGCTTCCGGTTCATCTAAAAGATATAAGCCATTACCAAAGAAGCGATTATTCATTAATGCCATAAAGCCTTCTCCATGAGAAAGTTCATGAAGTGATTTTCCTCCATATTTTTCAATGATTTTTGGGCCGGGGGCCGGTATTTTATCTAATTCATTTATATAACTGGCGGCATTATAAAAACTCTCTGCTCGTAAGAAAAAACCATCTTTTGGATGCAAAGTTTTCGACAACGCGATATAGCGATACAATTGTGAGTGGGAATCTTCCGTTGAAAAATTAAAATTGCGAGAACCGCCTTCTGCATTAAACCCGGCAGCAACTGCAATTGCTTCCAAGAGCGTAGACTTTCCCGTACCATTTTCCCCCACAAAAAAGGTTACATCTTTTGTAAATGGAATTTCCCCTTTTTTCGCTAGAAAGCGAACCACGGGTAAATCATTTAAATATGAGGACTTTTCTATCGGATTTGTGAGACGAATTCCATTAATATATTTTTTATTCATCCTGTACCTCATCTAACGATAACTTGAGCTAATATATCTTCGTGTTATGATCGCTTTGCACAATTTTAACGATTTATCAGTGGGAACCGGAGGTTTATTGCCCACCCGGATGGGCGGCACACCACGCCTCAGCCTCTCTTTCGGCGGCAGCCATCTGCTCGGCGTATTCCGCATCGTCCATATTTTCCAGGCAGACAATGGTCCTGGAAAAATCAAAGCCATACCGACAGCAGAAATCCTGTAAGAAGGCAATGACCCGTTTTATAAAAGCGTCGCGGCGCAGGTCATCGTCATGGTGGGTATCCTCCCATTCCGCCAGGTCTGCCCTGTCGGCGGGAAGGCCGTCCGCCCAGATCTGGGGATTCAGAGCGCCCAACAGGATGCCCAGACCGTCCTCCTGGCAGTGCGTATAACAACGGTCCAGCAAAAGAAACAGCAGCCAGAACTCTTTCGGGTAACGCATGCAGTCCTCCTTGGAATGGGGGGAGATACCGCCCAATGAATTGCTACTTTTATTGTACACGTGGGCCTGCCATCATTTCAAGGAAAAAGTCGTGCGTTTGCTATTTTTTACAACCGCACAACTGCCAAAAAAATCATAATGTTTTTGGGCAACCTGCTGCTTGCCCCTACTGTCCCGGAACCGGTACACTATAGATAGAGCCGATGGTATTTCCGGCAGGACGGAAAGTGCAGGTGAACGGTATGATAAGAAAAAACAGACTTGCCGCTGTGGCGGTGGTGTTTCTGGTAGCGTTGCTGGCCTTTTGGGGAGTGTGGACGGCTAAACGGCGGGCTGCAGCCGCCAGCGCCAATGAGCAGCAGGTGCAGGAGCTGATGGAGGCGGCCAAGAGTCTGGATTTGCCGGCAGGCGTGGAGCCGGAAACCGTGGAGATTTGCCACCTGCCGGTGACAGACCGGAGATGGGAAACCTATGTGTTTGTCACCGTCCGGTCAGACGCCTCTTACGAAGAGTTGAAAGCACAACGGGAATCAACGCCCCGTTATCCTTCGGCAGGGGCCACGCCCTTGAAGGTGCTCGACTGGGAAACTTATCGCCAGGCAGACTGGTTTCCCCGGAATGCCACGGCGGAAGCTGCCGGAAGTGCGGACCGTTGGGTGCTGAGTTGGTATGTCCTCACGGCGGACAGCACCGACCCGCAGCTGCGGGAAGGAGTGGCGTCCAGCTGCGCGCTAGCGTAAGGAGAAATGCGCCGATCCAGGTAAAAGAAAGAAGGTTTTTTGTGCTCACACTTCGACCGCTTTGCCAGAAAGGAAATTATTGTATCCAACTAATCGGGAGATAAAAAAATTCAAGCCCCCCTTTTTGAAGCGGAGCTTTGTAAAGCTCGATTCTTTGGTCCACATTACTTATGCAGAGGCAGCCGCCCTTAAAGTATTGCATAACGGAGCCAGTTTGGATGCACAGGAACTTTCTGAAATCATCGATGCAATTGCTTCGTAAAAATACTATAGCTGCTCGTTCTTGCATTTAATGGAAATATCTTTTTTGGAACGACACGCCGCCAAGCCGGTCAACGAATGGTTGACCGACTTTTTTGAAAATTTGGGTTGTTTTGCAGAAATAACCGACAATGGCACAGGCAAATAAATTACAGAAAACAGGGAGGGTTCAGGATGCAGTTTGAGCAAGACTCATTCAGAGAATATAAGCGTATAATGGAAACAACCAATGTTCAAAAATGTTATCAACAAATCCTGAAGCTCATTCGATATATTTCTTCAGAATTGATAAGGTACAATAAGTTTCGCAAATTGAAAAGAAGCTAAAAAGAGACACGGTTTGCAGAACTCTGGTAGAATGAAGTTGCGACACACCATTCTGAAAGGAGACA
>ERZ809224.1118-NODE-1118-length-20901-cov-5.405306_pt1 | contig 20901 bp, 17 predicted proteins | sample MGYA00520513_ERZ809224 | MGnify/ENA primary metagenome ERZ809224 (study PRJEB31576, sample SAMEA3212658) | Homo sapiens | biome: human-gut; feature: human gut; material: fecal | place: Sweden | collected 2012 ... | reverse complement strand
GTTCCCGCAGCACAGCCGAAACCTGTGCCACAGCCAGTAGCCGTAGCACAGCATCAAAAACGCACCCCGCCCGCTGCGACGACAAAACAGGAAAGCGCCGCGAAACCGAAAAGAAACGGCGGGCGAAATATGCTTTGCATCGTGCTTTCCGTCTTGCTCGTCATACAGATCGCGGCGGTGGCTCTCTACGGCTGGCCGGGTTTTATGGTTGGCGGAGGGCTTGGCAGAAGCGATAGCTTTACCTTGCAGGAGGGGCAGACGGCAATTTCGACCGACAGCGGCGTGACGGTGGATTTCGGCCCATATAACGCAATGATGGGAGAAAAGGTGTCGGTCAAGGAGCTGTCCGCCGACAGTGATAGCATAGAGGGCGGCACACGCACGGCATATGACATTTCAGCCGGTGAACGCACCGAATTTGACGGCCTTTTGACTATCACGCTGCCCTATGACGAGAGCGAAACCGATTCCGCTGATGAGGAAGGCTCCGTGCTTGCGGAGTATTACAACTCCGAAACCGGCGAATGGGAGCTTGTGGACTACACCGTAAACACAGCCGACAACACCGTTACCATCACCACAGACCATCTTTCGGAATACTGCACCGTAACCTTGCAGGACGCAGGCTCGCCCTACGCTCTGTTGTCCAAATTCAGCAGCAAGCGACTGGACAATGAAACCGCGATGGCGATCCTGCGAGAGTATGAACAGGCCGGGCAGCATGGTGAGGTGGGCGACAGTCTGCTCCGCGAGTTCTACGGACAGCTCTTGAACATTCCAAGTCTTGGTGACGCTGAAGCCGGGCTGCTGCATGAGGTCTTGGGCTGGCTGGCCGACGTGGGTGAACTGGATGCACAGGGCGCCGGCAACAAACTATTTACAAGCATCATGGAGAAAACCGGCTATATGCTCCTTGGACTTTCCGCATTGTCGCTGGGCGAGACGATGCTTGACGCATATAAAGGCAACGAGTCCGCCGAAACAGTGGCGGCGGAAGCGTATAAGCTGTCCTACAATGTGGGCGTGGCGGTGCTGGATTACAAAAGAATAACCACCGGCATGGTACAGCTCTCCATGCTGGGTGTGATCGCCCTCGACTACTCTCTGAACAAGTTTATGGTCGCAGCCGACCAAACCTATAAGGACGCCCTGTTTAATGTGGTCATCGCCTACAACGAGGAAATACACCCGTGGACAGAGGCCGAATGGTACGCAAGAATCATGGGGCTGTACAAAACACGCGGCGATGACCCGAAGAAATTCAACGCCGCTCTGCGCGGTATTATGGAGAATTACAGCTCCCGCTACTTCTTCGACAACCCGGAGGAGCAGCTTGTAGCCACCAACGAAGCTGGGCTGCACGCCTACACCACGGGGCTTCTTCCCGAAACGGACGCCGCCAAAGAATATTGCATAGAGCAGTATATGGCTCGCTTGGGCGAGTATCTCCAGCCGGTGCTGGAGGATGCTATGAAGAAGATACGCTACGACAGTCGCAAGGCGTTCAGTGCAAACGCTACGGAGCTGCGCAAGGCGCTCAACGCGCCGCTGGAGTTTGAAATCATTGAGGAAATCCCCGACGGCGAAAAGAGCAAATACGCGGGCTGTATCGTTGACATCTGCCGACCCGACGCCCTCGTAGACGAAAGCTGGACGGCCGTTCTGGACAAGGACGGATGCGCTTATATAGACGCCACCATTCTGGGGTATATGCAGGCAGGCATCCCCACCCAGCTTCGACTATGGAACAAGGGCGACGACGAGTTTGAGGACGACCCGATATTGACACAGACCTTTAAGGTGACGGAAAAGGTCACGGTGATACCGCTGGGTAACACAGGGATTGATGCCAAATGGTTTGAGGGCAGTTGGCGCTATCTGGACGCTGATACCGTCATTACGCTGAAAATTATCGACGGCACAAACTGCAGCTATACAGCGCCCGCCCCTGCGGCTACGGGAGAGCTTATCCCCGTCACTACATATAGTACCTACGTTTTCCACAAGGAAAACGATTCTCTTGAAATAGCGGGAAGTGACGACAATGACACGGACGGACGAATTTGGATAAATGACAGCAGGTTCTATGGCTCACAGGAAAATGGGAGCGACTATATTCAAAGCGGCAGCGGGAATCGTTATCAACGGGTGAAATAATCAACAGGAGGGCAACCGTGGCCAAGAAAAAGACCAACAAAATACCACTACCCATACTTATTCTAATTTGTGCCGTGCTTTTGTTCGCTATATATACCAGTATCAGCATCCTTGCGCTGGCGATTTGGGGTGAGAGCGTCATGGGTACGGTGGATAGCTATGACAGTCGCCTGGATGACACGGATGCGGAACCAAACCGCTCCCGTACCGTTTCCAAGGGCTATTGGTTTATGGCAAACGGTAAGGAATACCGTGGCTATGTGATATATGGCAGCGACGAGGCGTGGCCGAGCTTGGACGATGGCGAAACGCGCTCCGAGCGCATTCGCTACCTTGAGGTTTTCCCTTATGTTAATAAGCCCGCCATGCTGTGCGAATTTGACGAGATGGGAGAAGCGGGAATCATCTATCATATCTTCGCTCCCATCGGTTGTCTGCTTTTGCTGCTGCTTGTCATACGCACAGCCAGAGGCGGAAAAAAGAAAACGGCGGCGAGGAAACCCGCCGCGCCTCAAATAATCGAAGCAAGGAGTGATACGGATATGTTTTGTCCCAACTGTGGAAGCAAGCTGCCGGATGGCGCGGCTTTCTGTTCGGCCTGCGGCGCAAAAACACAAGCCAGCGTCCCCGGCGTGTGTACAGCCTGCGGCGCAGAGCTGCCGGAGGGAGCCGAATTCTGTATCGGTTGCGGCAATGCCGTGAATCCGGCAGCGCCGGAGACCGTACAACCGAGCCGAACGGCAGCTTCACCGCTCCCACAGGACGGCGCGGGGCTGGTCGGCTTCTCCGACAGGTATAACTGCCCGGAGATACTGGCTGCTGCGCAGAAAAACAAGAAATTCTCTATTGGCTGTATGTGGATACTGGTTTTCGTGCCGCTCATTGGCTTTCCCATCGCCGGTCTGTTGATGGATGATTTTCCCCTTGGTGAATCTCTTGTCATCGGCGTGGGCATCGCCCTTGTTATGCTGGTCATTAACCTGCTGGCGCTGCGAAAGACCAGGCAGCCCATGTGGGAGGGCGTAGTCGTCAATAAATACAGCAAGGAGAAAAGCGAGCATAGGGGCGGCGGGGATGATAATTACAGAACCTATACGGAATACACCACGATCATCAACACCGACACAGGCAAGAAAAAGACCATTGTGGAAAAGGACAGTGGGCGGGATATGTATGATTACCTTTCCGTTGGCGACAGGGTGCGGTTTCATCCAAGATTCGGTACATACGAAAAATATGATAAATCCAAGGACCGCATTATCTACTGCAATGTCTGTTCCATGATGAATCCCATACAAAATGACCGTTGCATGAGGTGTAATAACCTGTTATTCAAATAAGGAGGATTGCTACGATGGAGAGATTTAACACTATGCTGGAGGCGGCGGAGCTTGCCGTTACACTCTGCGAAAGTTGGAGCTTTGCCACATCCAATGATAGATACGATATAAAAGGCTTATTGATGCTTGCCGAAACAAGCGACAGCGAAGACCCCATCGACGAGGGCAGCTTTTATGTGGTATCGCCTGCCGGAGCCATTGGCTTATACGAGGACGGAGAGGACATCGACTGGCTGTTTCTGTCTGACGCTGCGCCGAATGAGGATCTGCCGCTGATATACCAAGCTGAGCCGCAGATAAAGTTCTGCCCCAACTGCGGCACACACGTCGTCACAGGCGGACGGTTTTGTGAAAAGTGCGGACAAGTATTACATGCGTAAAGTGAACTTAATCGAACCGTATCTGAGTTATATGGTTCTATCTCGCTTACTGTGATCTGGTGAGAAAAGCAGCTTGAGTATCAATCGGGATACCCGTAGATAAACGGGTTACGTATCACCTATACCAAACCTATACTCCTCATTCTTATTACCTATGCTCTTTCCGACCTGCAAATGTGAGCGTTTCTTCGTTATGCTGTACCCGTAGCATTATCTCAACACGCTGCCGAAGGAGCAAACCAAATGCGCATCGGCGTTGCGGGAACTTGATAGGGGGTAAATATCATGAGAAAACATAAGGCAGCAGCGCTGTTGCTTATCGCCGTTTTGCTCTTGACGCTGTTCCTTACCGGCTGTAACACCGGAAAACCGTTGTTTGGGTTTTATGGGGATATCGTAAAGGCATGGAAAAAAAACTACGACAAGGCCGCCCCGGACGCGTTGACTGTGAATGTCGAGCATGATGGCCTTGCCGTAACGCCGCAGGAGATAACCGACGCCGGAATCATAAACGAAGCATTCGATGCGCTCTCGTCCTTGCGCGTAACGGGCGAATACATCTCACAGGGCGCGGGTGCAAACGCACCGCAGCAGACCGTGACCTATCGCTTTCGCTCCGAAAGCGGAGGTTCGGCGGAGTTCACGTTCAAGGACGGATATGCAGCTATTGGCGATAAGCTTTACATATGTTCCGGGATAGAAAAGCTGTTTGGAATCGGCGGGATAGACCTCTCCAAGAAAGACGATGCCATTGCACCCAACAACAGCACGCCACCAGCTCAACAGAGTGAGTACACCGTATTCTCGGGCGTGGCACAGGATTTCTCCTTCCTCTACAACAGCGCCTACTCCGCCGAATGGAGCGACGAGAACGGCGCGACGATATACACCGAAACGAAGGGCTCCATTCCCTATCTGCTTGTGTACCGCAATATCGGTGACGGCGAATTCGACGCAAGGGCGCACTTTGAGGCCATGACCGAGCGAATGCGCACCGAATACGGTACAAGGCTGGTTAGCATAGGCGAATTTCAGACTTACACAGTATCGGGCAAAGAAATGCCCGGCGTCATGTATGCCTACACGGTCGACGCATATACGGTGGAAATGCTGGCTTTGACGGAGTATACCGGTGATTCGGTTATCCAGTATACCTGTAAGTATCTGCAGGGCGTGGGTGACGCGACACTGGGCGCGCTTGCGGAGGCGGCCGCCTCCTATCAGCCGAAGGCAAACTACTATGACGGCGGGGGTCAAGGTACAGGCGGCGGTCAGGGTGAGCCAAACGATCAGCCGCATCCACAGGAGCCACAGCAACCCACGACAAACATCAATCTTGCCCTGTATGACGGCGGATACTTTACTCTCATGCTGCCTGAGGGCTGGCAGATACAGACCATGGGCCAGTATACTACCTTCGGTTTCCGCGCGTGGGATCCGCAAAACCCCGACTATGAGATATTCTACTATGGCAACTTAGGTCCACTCAACAAGAGCTACGACGCCAAGAACGGCTGGGCGGGTTACATCGGCAATATGGGATACCCAAACGCCGAACTGAACTATGATGCTCCTGTCGTGACAATGGAAAGCGGAGGCAGTATATTCTATGTGTTCGATGAGCTTCAGGCAGTATCGGATAAATATGGCTTTGGTTTCAGCCTGCCCGCTCTTAGCGGCCTCATGCCCCAAGCGAGCATACCAATCGAAACAGCCTATGCTGTGGCTTCCACAGGCGAGACGATGATGTTCGCCGGGGTGCGCGGCTCGAACGGCGGCGTATGCGGCGGTATGTTCATGGCGTCGCTCTGGAACACCGATCCGTTCTACGTGGGCGGCGTCGATATGACTCCCACCTCTGCGATGAATGTTGCGGGCATTATCGTTCCCACGGAGGATTTTCTGAAAGTAGAGACTGCACTGACACAGGCGGTGTTCAGCCTTCGATTCACCGAGAAATACATTCAGGATGGCATTGCCTACAGCAGAGCCGTCGGTGAGGCGGCGATGGCGGATAATGCGGCGCGTCAGGCAGTGTTTGATAGAGCAAACAAGGCATGGAGCGAATACTTTCGCGGAGGCCCCACCGCAGGCGGAGATGATTTCAACCGCAGGATAGGCGAAATCAACGATATGTTGGACAACATTAGATTTGCGTTGGGTTAAGGATGCGGATACCAAATTTAGCTGAACATCTCTCTGCTTAGGAAGGAGAAAATGGAATGAAATTGACCTATACAAGACGGAAGCTCGCAATGGTATTGAGTTTACTATTGCTCGCGGGGCTTACAGGCTGCGCGGAGGTGTCCGGGATCGTGTCCGAAACTGAAGCGCCGATAGCCGCTGATACTTCTGTGCCGGTAACTCGCGCGGAGACTGTGGCGCCCACGGAGCCCGAGCCGCTTAAACCTGCGATATATGTTATCGGCGTGAACGCTATCGTGCAGCGTGAGGGTGAATGGCGCGTTCTTCGTCTCGACGAAGCTGCGGAGGTCAGTATCATACCTCTCGTACCTGAAGACATGGTATTCGACCACTGGGAGGTAGACGGGATTGCAGTGGGCGGCGGCGAAGGCGGCTTGAAGATGAACATATCCGAAACCACCGTAGCGGAAGCTGTATTGCGGCCAATGAAGAAGGTCGTCTCGTTGAGTTCATCAATGCAGCTTGTCAACGAAAAGCGTAAGTCCAAGGGAGATAACTTCGATGAATTCGAGTTTGAGTTCGATTATGTGGGGTTCGATGGGTCGGTTATGTCCGGCGGTAGCGTATCGCTTTCGGTGGAGGCAGAAATCCCCGATGATAAGTCCATGGACTACTGGCTCATCAACGGCGTACCGTATTTCTTCGGCGGTGAAATAACGGGTTTCACGGTAATGGGTCTTGATTCTGCCATGGTATATGAAGCCGTACTCCGCAATAAGGATGCCGCGCCCACCGTCCCGGCATCAAATCCGCCCGAGACCGCTGTACTTGTGCTACCCGTTGATCTGGACGGAAGTGTGAGCTCCGGTGAAGGATATGAGCAGTACGCAGTGGGCGTGAACTGCACGCTGAATGACGTTGCGATGCTGACGCTGAACGGCGAAACAGAGATTATTGCAAAAGCCGCTCCCGCCGAGCATGAGACGATAGACCATTGGGAAATAGACGGTGTGCGCGTCGAGGGAGTAACCGACAGCACGCTTACTTTTATCGCCGGAAACGCCACCATAGTGCGGGCAGTCATGCGCGAGCAAAGTATCGTTAAAACTGAAAACGCCTATATGCAATTCATCGACGCTAACGGTAAGCCGGACGGGGGACGCTTCCACGAGTTGATGTTCGACGGCGAGTATGACGCGCTCGGCGTGACCATGCCTGGCGGAACGGTAACGGTGCATGTGTGCGCGGAGACGGTCAAAGGAAAAGCTGTACATGGCTGGCGCGTGGACAGCGTGGACTACTATTTGAATGCACGCATCGACAGCTTCGTTGTACAAGGCCTTGACAGCACGACATTGTATGAACCCATATACTATACGATTACTGTGTCTACACCGAATCAAACGTCTGAATCGACTCCGGAACCTTCACCAACTCTAGAGCCTACTCCCCAGCCTCAGCGGGATGATGACGATGATGATCCGCCGTCTCAACCAGACCCGCCGACCCAGCCCGATCCGCCGTCTCAACCAGACCCACCGACCCAGCCCGATCCGCCGTCTCAACCAGACCCACCGACCCAGCCCGATCCGCCGTCTCAGCCCGACCCGCCTTTTGATCCGGGCGGCGGGTATGTCGGTGGCGGAACGATTGCAGACTAAGCGGGTATGATAGTGGTCGTTAATCTACATACTAAAACTTCAAAATGGAGGAACAAATATGATTAAGAAGAGCATGTGCCTGCTATGTGTGCTGATGCTTCTTACAGGGCTATTATGTGCCTGCGTCACGACATCTGAGCCCATTGCCGAATCACATACAACTGAGCCGTCAGCAACAGAGGCTGCCATGCAACCATCCGCTGAATCTGAACCGCCGATAGAGGTATCAACTGAAGTAAATCAGCCTCCTGAGCCGGATTTCGTGGAGCACGTCTCCATACAGTCTGCGTTACCGTCTCCCGGCGACGCCACTGTCACGCTGACCGGCGATGAAATAGTCGACCTTACCGGAATCCCGCTTTCGGGGCGCAAGGAGATCATCCTTAACGGGCATACGCTGACGCTTACGGGCGCTTACGGCGTATCGGCAGACGCAGTGCTGGATATAAAGCCGGGCGATGGGGCTGACGGCGGCACGCTCGACATGACGGGATTGACCTTCGATTTCGGCTTCCTTGACGGAGAGCTTCCGCCCGAAAAGGCGCTCGTAGAGATACGGCCCGGCGTGACGGTAGCCGAGCCGGAGTATCCGGAAGGCGTAAGCATAAGGGAGTTCCCGGACGTGCTGACTGTCATTCAATGCGACTGAACACATCGACCATAATGGAGGAGAACCATGTTTATGAAAAAGGGAATGATATACCTCTGCGCCCTTATGCTCATACCGGTACTGCTCTGCGGGTGCAAGGCAAAGACCGAATTGCCGAGATGGTCTTTTGGAGTGGAGGGCGTGGGCACGGAAGTGTTTTCATCGTTTGATTACGCAAAGCTGGATGAAACGAGCATAACGGTGACACGGCCGCAGGGCGGTGCCGTAGAGGAATTCCAAGGCGTTCATCTGAAGGATGTGCTTGATTACCTGGGTGTATCCGATTATTCGTCCATAACGCTGACCTCGCGCGACGGTTCTTCCGTCGAGTATATGCTGGAGGTCATAGAAGAACCGGCCACTCTCCTCGTGTTCGAGGTGAACGGCAGGACACAATGGGAAAATGGCGTTGAGATAGTCCAGGTGGTTTCGGGAACCCAAGCTGAAGATCAATGGTTGTGGAACCTAAAGACGCTGACCGTCAATCCGTGAATTTACGCTGTGTACCCAATTTATAGTCGGCAGTGAGTATCGCTCGGCTAGGGTGGCCGCTTTTCTTAAAGATGTTGCCAACATGGAATTTGACGGTGCTTTCTGTAATATAGAGTGTCCCAGCTATCTCAGCGTTAGACATACCCCGTATGATGAGAGAGAATATCTCTCGTTCCCGTGCCGAAAAGCCGAATCGGGCAACATATTCCTCAAAGCGCTGTCGCTCCAATTCCTCGGAGCTTGCTACAGAAGCATAGAGCTTTTGATAAAGCATGAAAAAGAGCGCGATCAAAAGTACAAAAACGATGCCCGAGATAATTATGAGAGGCGTACCGTTGAACAGCTCCGCGCCAAGCGTACCCGCTGCTTCCCCGAGGCGTCCGAATAGCAGTCCAAATACGGCCAGCGCGGGCATTGCCCTTTTTGCGGAAATGTCAGAAAAAACAAGTGTGCGGTATGCAGACCAGAAGCCAAGAAACAGGTAAGCGAGCATCCACATAGCCGTTTCTCCGGCGGCGTTGCTTCCAAGCGCCAGCGCGCCAAAGGGAAACGCAAGCGCAGCAAGGCAGCATATCGCACCCCACCGGCGATCTTTATCGCTGACAAGACCTGCAACAATGAGACCCACACCGTATAATGCACGTGTGAACTCGATATATACGCTGTCCGCCGCGCCCTTGAGCGGGAATGCGAAGCCAAGTGTGTTCTGTGCCGAAAGAAGAAACACCACTGACGCAGTAAGTAAAATGACATTTTTGCCAAAGCCCGCTCTTAGATTATCTGTGTTTTTTTCCTGAGTGGACGGCGGCACAAGGCGTTTGAGTAGAAGCAGCGATAAGAATGCAAGCGCGGCAATCACAAAAAAGCTCTCGCTGTGCCAAAGAAACCGGCTACTCATCGGCATGGAAATAAGCCATGTTCCAATGCATCCGAAAGCATATGCGCCGCCAAACACAATGCCGCGCCGTTGCTGCGGAACATCAGTCGCAAGTCTTGTAAGGTAGCAGCCTGACAGGATTCCTATGGCAAGATTGAGAAGTAGGCCGGAGATGATGGCCGCCGTGAGCGAGGATGAATAAAGTGCCGTAGCCGTACATGCCACCGCGAAAATCGTAACGAAAGCCGGAATCCTCTTGCCGGAAGCGATTACGGGACATTTCGCAAACATTACGGCAACGATACCTATACCTATAGCCTGACACACATAGTAAGCCCCGCAGGTTATCAAGTTTACCACGCTTCCAGGTAGCATGCTAAGCAGTCTGTATGCCTGAGCTATATATGCGGTACCAGTCCATAAAAAACTGATGCCGATGAGAGCGGTAAAATATATGTTCTGAGAAGTCGTATTGATGTATTCGTCTCTTGACATAGTTGATCTCTCCTACCGAGATTTCATACAACAATTATACCATAAACGTCAGTATCCTCAAAGCCCGCACACCCCCGATTTTGCTTGCCTATACTAAAACTGCACCATGATTTCCGTCTCTTGTACTCTTTCTGGCCTGTATCAATATGAGCATTGATATTATTCTGTTGGCAATGGAGGTGCGATTAAGTGGCGGTGACGAGCAAAACTTTTATGCTTGATAGAAGCATTGTGATCAACGCACTATACGATACATTTGAGGCTCTGGGACTATACTTAATAAGCTCCAATAACTCACGGGGCACACTCGTAGTTTCCGATATATCGCGCTCCGGTGAACTTCGTATCGCACTTAATGCGTCGAGCGATCCTGAGCAGACGCATGTAGAGATTTATGCTAGCGATTCGGGCGCAGAACTGGCGGATGAATGGGGTGAGGTCGTATTAGAGGAGCTTTCAGCAATTATACAAAAGGCGCTTTTGTGTTCAGGTAAGGGAATTCATGATTAGCCCTTTTGCGCGCTTGCTCATGCTTCTGGTGTAATCAAGTAGCGCGACCAAGGCAAAGCTTTGTCGCAATTTACTCGCAAAAGGTACTGTATAACTAATAGTGGAATCATTAGCCTGGCAACCCGGCTCCAACAAAAAAAAACGGCCGGATGGGCAGGCGCTTTGTGATATGCAAATCTCTTGTGCTCCTCCTATCCGCCGGGTAGGAGGAGTCTTTGGTGTCAGCCATCTGCATGCAATCACGGCGAAAACGCCGTAAACGGTAACCAGCTAAGGCTAAAAACACTGTCGGGTACCGTAGGGCAATAGCGAACTCCGCATTTCAAGCGGATAAACGCGCACAGCCCAACAAGGAACTGACAGTACGAATTGAATATCACGCACAGAGCATGATGGTTTCGACAAAAGCCAGACATGCTCCTTTTTTACGTATACGGGCGCCACCTTCTCCGTTTCAGCAAGCCATTCCCATCTCGACTGAAACGGAGGTAAACATGATAGTAATCAATCTCCGGATATACTATCCGACGCTATATGAGCAAGACGTTCTCTGTGAGGTACCTGAGCAGGTCAAGCTATTATTGGATGAACTGAAGCGGCTTGAACATGCACAGAATGAACGGCACAGATACCACGGTGAGTACCTGACGTTCATAGAGGATGTCACCGATTTGGAGTTAGGACTGCCATCTTTAGAAGAAGCATACTTGCAAGCTCGCAGGAAAAAGGCGCTCTATAAGGCCATGCTCAAACTGCCTGTTAAGCAGATGCGGCGAATATATGCGTACTTCTTTCTCCAGCTCAGCGAGACTGAGATTGCACGGGTTGAGAAAGTAAGCATTGCGGCGATCTCGTCTTCGATTACGCAAGGTATTCTTCATCTGCGAGAACACTTGAGTAAAGACTGATGGTATTATGGGCGTTGACAATGAACTGACAACGCCCATAAGTATTATTCAGATTGTCGCTTAGCAAACAATGTACAGAGCAGCACTCACATATGGTCTTTTCTATATTCCTTCACATACCGATAATACACGGTTGCGCCGATACCAAGCTTCCGCATACAATTGCACGGCCGCATTGCCCCGGCGAGTACTTGTGCGTATTCTACGGCAAAAGCTTCTTGGGATACCGCGCGAGGCCGCCCAAGCTTATCCCACTCTCCGTTCCTCTTTAGCCGGTCATAGCCTTCGCGTTGGCGCTGCTCGCGCTTGCGCATCTCGGCTTCGGCGAAGGTCGCATACATCTCAATGAGCATATTGGTTATGGTCTCCATGAGCATACCGGCAAGGCTATCGTCCATGCTGCGCAGGTCGATCAGCGTTGTGGGTATCTCAAGTATCATTACACGAACGCCCCTGGCTTTGAAATCGCGCAGCTCCTGCAGCGTCGCCTCCTTGTTTCGACCCAGCCTGTCGACCTCCGATATAATTAGCGTGTCGCCTTGCCGCAGCCGTTTCTTGATAAACTGGTACTCGGGGCGGTTGAAGTTTTTGCCCGTTTGCTGATCTGCATAGATCTCGATCAGCTCCAAATCCTGCTGTGTGCAGAAATCACGTATGCGTTTATCGCCGCGATCCAAATGTTGTTCATCCGTTGAAGTTCTATTATATCCATAGATGGCCATGTGCCTCACCTCCATCTTGATTCCACCATCGAGCGCACGGTTTTACAACGAAATGCCCACATCTGTTTCGGTATAAACCTAAATCTGCGATGATAGCTTTTCGGTACTTCTTTTCAGGTCGAATCCATGCGTACCGAAAAGTCTACTCTTTGGCATAGAATGCCCCGTGGTAAATTCAGCGGAACCGACAGGTCGCAAACCGCTTGCATACGGTTGCACAGTGATGTAAAAAAGTGCTACAATAACAGCGATGAACCGTGCAATTCGGACAGAAGGAGCGTTCTCCTATGAATGGCAATATACAACCGAAACCAGTTCATACAAGCGCCCTGTTAAGGGGTCTGTTCAGCGCTTCAAAAATCACCTCCTTTTTGGATAAGGAGGCGGACGCTCTTGGTATGCAGCCCCTGCATGAATACATCAGCGAATTATGCGAACAGAAAGGTATGCTGCGCGTAGAAGTGGTTCGCCGCTCAGGTATTGAGCGCTCCTATGGATTCCAACTGTTTCAGGGAACAAAGCGGCCGTCCAGAGACAAGGTGATCCAGCTCGCCATTGGATTCGGAATGGACTATGACGAAACGCAGGAGCTCTTGAAGCATTCCCGGCATTCGTCCTTATACCCCCGGTTCAGACGCGACGCAGCTATCATCTTCTCCCTTAACAAGCATCTCAGTTTTACAGAGACACAGGAATTGCTTGCCGGTATTGATACGGCTACCTTGGGAAAGGAAGCGGATCGATGAATGCGGATGGGTCGCGTCAAGCCAACATAAGGGAATTCTATGACGGCTTTGACGAGAGCCATTTCCCGAAAGAATTCGTCGATGAATACGATATTATAGAGTGCCTTTCCTATGATGAGTATTGTGAAACGTATTTGATCCTTACGCGAGATACGGACGTCTATGCCGTTGCGAAATGCTATCAAAGAAACATATTACCAAATATTCGAGAGAATGAGCTTCTCGAAAAGCTCTGCCATCCCAATCTGCCAAAGTATTTAGGCACTTTTGAGAACAGGGAACTGATCTGTATCGTGCGCGAACGCATCGACGGAATACCGCTCGACCAGGTTGCTCTGGAGCGTGTTTTATCGCAGGATGAAGTGATAGACATAGGAATATCGCTTTGCGGAACACTTCAATACCTGCATAACCAAACGCCACCGATCATACATCGGGATATCAAGCCTGAGAACATCATATTGCGCCCGAATGGAAGCGTCGCACTCATTGACTTTGGCATATCGCGTGTTTTTCAAGAGGATGCGGACGCTGATACTATAAACTTCGGTACAAAGTGCTTTTCAGCGCCGGAGCAATATGGTTATGCGCAGACCGATTGCCGCTCGGATCAGTTTTCGATGGGCATGGTCATGGGGTATCTACTGACGGGAAGCACAAAGATAGACGATTTCAATCGTATCGCCGATAAGCGTCTTGTTCGGTTTATTCAAACCAGTACCGCGTTTGACCCGGAGGATCGATATAGAACCACGGACGACTGTTATCGTGCTTTGTGTGCGCTCCTGCCCACGCAAAGGAAGAGGCGAAAACTGCTTACGTTAATAACGGGCTTGTTTGCTGCGGTGTGTTTGATATTGATCGGTATATTCGCCTTGAGGGCGATAACTGCTCCACATTTTAGGGAGCCACTCATCGAGCAGGCTGTGCGATCCGAGCTTGGGAAGGGCGAAAATGAACGAATCACAACATCAGAACTGGCCTTGGTCGAAGAACTGTATATCTGTAACGATTCTGTATTTTCGGACTATGAATCGTTTTTGCGTGCCACTCATACATGGTCAGCTGAGAGCTATGGTGAGAGAGGGAGCCTTTCATCCCTTGAGGACGTTAAGTTGCTGCCCAATCTGCGAGTTATATCCATAGCCGCCGAGCGAATATCCGACATCACGCCCTTATCAGGTCTGGCGTTTTTGGAAAAGATCGAATTCAAATGCAATCTTATCCGCGATATCTCGCCGCTCGAGGGGATAAACACACTCAACTGTGCAGGTCTGAGTGAAAACCCGGTTTATGATATCTCCCCGTTAGCCGCGTGCACCAATTTGAGTTTTTTAGATCTTTGCAACGCACATAACTATGAGCCTTCCGCGCTCGAACGGATTGGCGATCTTGCGTTTTTGGACATAGCAAATCAAACTAACAGCTATGAGTACCTGGGAATCAAGCGTATTGTAGAGCTGAAGCTCGGTTATACGGGACTTTATTCGCTTGATTTCCTTTCCAATGTCGATGGTTTGAGCATACTTAACGTAAGGCATACAAAGCTGACGAGCCTCAAGGGCATAGAATGCCATCAAGGTTTGCTTCAGTTGGATATTTCCGGCTGTAATATTGATGATCTCTCTCCTCTTACTCGGTTGCCAAATCTCCAAACGCTGATACTGAGCGAGGATATGAGGACGCATCTCTTATCTCTTGACAACACCTCTTTTGAAGTCGAGTTTGTGCAGCTCGACGAATAGCTGCAACCATATAGAATTTTCTAAGAAAGCGCAGAGTCTGCTGACAGCTAACCATATGCGCTTAATGATTTGGTATACTCTATCTTGAGATACTGTATCTCGACTCGAAGCCACAAAATCTGCAACTCTACCGGGAAACGTGCGCGGCCTTGGATGGTAGAATCAAAAAACAGCAGGTGTAAGCTGCGGACAAAGGAAAAACGAAATCACGCGAGCTGCGTTGCAAAACAACGCGCTTGTGGGTGTAATAGAGAATAAACGGCGCACAACCGTACTACACCGGCAGATTGAGTGGGAGGATGTTGGCCATGAACGGCGATATAAGAGCAATTTTGAAGGAGGACATCGAGCAGTTTTGTGACGCGCTCTCGGAGTTAGAAGTCTATAGCTTCCCTCTGGAGCTACAGCGCCGCATGCAGTTGCTGCGGCTGTCCTCTTCCATTCTTGCTGAACGAGCCGGGGTCAGCCATACCATCGTAGATAAATGGCGCAAGGGCAAAGCCCGACCTAACGGCAAAGAACGCATGAAGGAACTCGGCATGGCACTTGGCATGGATGCCACGGAACTTGATGCGTTCCTGTACCGCAACGGATATCCAAGGTTGTACGCCAAGAACCCGCTGGACAGCGCCGCGAAGCTCCTGCTCCTGAACAGCGCAGGGCGCACGGATGTAGTGGATATGTACCGTGAACTAGTAGACCGGCTTGGTCTTACGGATTATGCTCTACCGAGGGAAGCGGCGCCGCTCAAAACAAGTGTGCTGAGCGAGGGACTCATAAAAGCAGCCGAGCAGGGCCAAATCAGCGGCTGGTTTCGCGTTCATGAGATGAACTTCACCGGCGACGCCAAGACGCATTTGCCGGACCTGCGGATTATCCGGTACATATTACTGTATGTCGGCGAATCCACCATTAACGAAATGGCCGTGACGGGCGAGCTGCCGATAACGCTCAAGAATCTGCTTTATCCACTTGCGGGCGGCAAGGCGGTGCATGTGCGTGGTCTTCGTGATAAGCTGATCGCATTCGGTCTGTACGCAAACATGACCGAAGATGAGATCGACGTGATGCTCGAATATGCCAAGCTGCGCCCTGTCTCCGACCCCGCTTCCCGTGCGGATCTCGCGGTGCTCTTCGCCCTTCGGGAAGCGCATGAGCGTTACCCGCTCTACGAGTCGGAGAATCTTGAACGCATCGTGCGCCGGCTCGCCGATTCCCCGGAGCCATATGAGCAGACGCTATTGCCGGAATATGAGATGCGGCTCCATAACGCGAGGCAACGCGCCGCGTATTACGAGGCAAACGCCAATACCCCTGACGCGCGGCTTTTCGAGAAATACTACACCTCGTATGCTGATCGCGGCGTCATGGATTATGTGCGCGATATCCTTCGCCTGCTTTGCGAGGAGAAACGACTGACTGAGGCAGAGATAAAACCCATATCGGAGCTGATACGGCGCGCGTCGGTCACATCTGAATGGAACACGAAGGGAGAAAAACTATGGAGTTGACCAAGGCTGCGGAGGCTTGTATCTCGCAGGCGCACATACAGCGTTTGAGTGCGGAGCAACATGAGGAGCTGTGCGTGGAACACATATTCTTCGCGCTGTTGGCGCTTGCACGTTACCTTGATCCACCCTTTAACAAGCCGGAGTATGTGGAGGAAGGCAAGGCGGTCCGCGCATATCTATCGCCCAACGTTCGCAGTATTGAGAGTGCGTCATGGGAGCTACGCAAGACCGCGCGCAACCCTTTTGCGGGATATGTGGACGCTGCCGCGGTCATTGGCCGCGCCGCAGAGATAGCGGGGAACCAGGGAAGCGATCTCACCGCGCTGATGCTCGCCAAAGCTGTGATGGAGAGCCCCACGCCCACTATGCGTGCCGTTTGCGATTTCTTTGACCCGGAATATGTCCGCGAGGATGAACGCTACCGTGCTGAAGATGACCGCTATCGCGCGGCACAGGTGGCGGAAGATTTGCAGAGAGAGTTTGAGAAGCTCCGTTCCGAACCCGAGAAGCCTGCGCCCCAGCCGAAGGAGGAAAGCGACCATACCCTATCCCAGCTTGGCGCGCTGCTTGCGATGCTGGCCGCGCTGGAGGATAAGGAGCATGAAAGCCTAAGACAGAGCGTGCGGCATAGAAACAAACCTAATATGCCGAACGGGCCCCGAATTAAGCGCCGCACGAAGATAGGTTTTATCACATTCCGAGGCGGTGCTGCGGCCGCTTTTATCCAGTATTTCTTGTACGGGCTGGCGATTCCCCTGCTTATACTGTACGCCATAGAACGCCTTACCGGAGCAGTTACGACGCCGCCCACGCCCCTTATAGGATTGTTGATCGGCGCTTTCATCGTATTCTCGGCATTCAACCTTGTCCGTGGCGTCAACAAGCTGTTGGGAGCCGTAAGCAAGGCGTTGGGTCATACGCTGGATCTCATATCGGACTGTCTGCTGCTTTATGGGCTTGCGGAATGCGCACGATATGCATATTCGTTGCCGGAGATGCCGGTATGGTTGCGCGTGATCGTGTGTGTAGGCTCCCTTCTCGTATTGCTCGTAGGCTCCGCGATGTTCAAGTATCTTGCGGATCAGGGCGACTTAACAAAGACCAAGATCATGTTCCAGAATGTCGAAGGTACGCCGGGGATGATATTCTTCCGGTTTCTCACAAAAGCACTGGTACTGCCGGCTTTGGTTGCGTCGGTATTCTGGATATTCCGCATAAGCGCCCCGGTGTGGCTTGTGAAGACGCTTTGGATACTGGGCTTCCTGTGGGCGTTCAATATTTTGTCTACCATGTGGACCTGTATGGCGCTCAGGTTTAAGGCCTCTACTCGCCGACACAGAGGTGAGAAGCTCGTGGGTTTTTTAGGGGCGCTGCATCTGTTATGGGGCGTACCCGCGCTTGTGCTGTTTCTTCACTGGCTGTTTGCCTGGTTCCCGATGAAAACGTGGGTCATCGTGGCGCTGGGTGTATGGGGTTTCTTCGCATTGATACTCGCGGCGCTTAGCAGGAGAACGGATACGGGAGTGCTCTGATGTGTTTGAAGAAGCGCCGGACAACAGGCGCTGTAAACGAGATAGAAGGAGGAACCGTTTATGGGCGGTAAGATAACGCTCGAAGTCACGCGCGGCGCGCTCGCAGGGCAAAGGTTTGAGTATGGAGAGAAGACGCGCATATTCATAGGCCGGCAGGAGGATTGCGGCATCGTACTGCCGGAAAGTACCGTTTCCCGTTATCACTGCGTTCTGGAGATCACGCCGCCCGAGGTGAAGCTGCAGGATTTCGGCAGTCTGAACGGCACGTTTTTGAACGGTACGAAGATCGGCGGGCGTGGCAGGGAGCAATCCTGGGAGTCTGCAAAGGATGAACGGCATGACGAATACACGCTGCGCAGCGGCGATGTGTTGGGGCTTGGCAGTAAATGCGAGCTTCGCTGCATGATAGAGGGCGGTGAGGTCTGCGCGAGCTGCGGAGCCGCGCTTTCCGACGGCATATCAGGTAATGAGACCGTACCCGAAGGCGATGAACGCGCGTCCATGCACTATAACTCCGCCCACGAGCGTATCTGCGAAGACTGCTATTTGGCCGCCGAAAAGGAACGGCTCGAAAAGCGTATCGCCGAAAAGAGAGCGGCGGAAGAAGCGGATAAAAAAGCCGCCGAGGAAGCGCGACTCGCCGCCGAGAGAGCGGAGCGGGAGCGTAAAGCCGAGGAGGAACGGAATAAGGAGCGTCAGCGGCAAGCCGTAAAGAAGCAAAAGCTGGCTGAGGAAGAAGCTGAACGCAAGCGTGAGGCGGAAGCCCGGGAAAGGGCTAAGGCTGAGAAAAAGCGGCTTGAGGATGAGGCTCGCGTCAAAGCTGCCGCAGCGGCCAAGGCCGAAGCCAATCGGAAAGAAGCAGAACGTTTGGCCGCTCAGCTTGCGGCGCAAATCGCTGAAAATAAGCCCAAACAAAAGGAGTGCGCGGAATGCGGCAAGCCCTTTACCCCTACCGCGCCGGATAATAATCTTTGCCCCGACTGCCTGACCGACCGTGCAAAGGTGCTTGACGGCATTTTGAAAGCCATGCTCGGTGATGGACCGGCACGGGCTCGTGAGCAAGCTGTTGGTCCCGCACCCATAAAGGGCTATCAGAAGGTCAAACTGCTCGGGAAGGGCGGCATGGGCGAAGTATGGAAGGTACGTGACGAGGATACCGGGAAAATCTATGCGCTCAAGACTATGCTGCCCGCTGTCAAGGCCGACGAGTCCGCCGTAAAGCTGTTTCTTCGTGAAGCCGGCATTGGTCAATGCCTGAAGCACAAGAATGTGGTCGCCACCTATCAAGCGGGCTGCGAAAACGATACTTTTTATATCCTCATGGATCTGTGCGAGGGCGGAAGCGTGGACTCTCTCATGGAGAAAAAGGGCGGAAAGCTCTCCATCGAACTGGCAACATGGATCATGCTGCAGGTGCTTTCGGGACTCGACTATGTTCATAACATGGATGTTGCGGTGGAGATTCAGAAAGGTCTGTTCCGCGGCACCAAGGAAACGCAAGCAAAAGGCGTGATCCACCGCGATTTTAAGCCCGGCAACATCTTTCTTTCCGACGCCAGTGATAAACCGACCGCGATGGTAGCCGATTTTGGTATGGCAAAGGCCTTCGATGTCGCGGGTCTTTCACGGATCACCAAGACCGGCACCGTCATGGGTACGCCGGTGTTCATGCCGCGCCAGCAAGCCATCAATTTCAAGTATGCCAAGCCCGAGGTAGATGTGTGGGCGGCGGCAGCAAGCTACTACAATATGCTCACAGGCGCGTTCCCGAAAAACTTTCGTCCCGGTAAGAATGTGTGGCAGATTATCGTGACCGAGCCTGCCGTACCCATCCGCGACAGAAACTCAGCTATCCCGCAGTCCGTAGCGTCGGTCATAGACAAAGCGCTGCGCGAGCAGCCTGAAATCGGTTATAAAACAGCGGCTGATCTTCGCAGGGATCTCGTCGCGGCACTGCCAAGCAACGTGAAAAACGCGGTTAAAGGGGTGCTCTGATGAACAGATTTGATGGGTTCGACTATGCGTTCCGCTTCGCGGGGCAAAAGGATATCGGCAGAAAGCGCGAGAGCAATCAGGATGAGGCCGTGCTTTGTCCCGAAATCGGCTTTTTCGCCGTGTCGGATGGCATGGGAGGCCTTGCAAACGGCGCAATGGCATCGGCTTTTGTAAGTAAATCAATGACGGAGCTGATGACCATCTGCGCGAAAGAGTTCCAGGAACACAGGAGCATTGAGCTTGCGACCGAAGCATTTCGGGAAACCGTGCGCATGATGAGCGATAATCTGTTTGATGCGGGCAACACCGAAAAACGCATCACCTACGGCGCTACCTTCTCAGGGGTGTGGCTACTCGGTAATAAGGCGGTGTTTGTCAACTTAGGAGACAGCCGCGGCTATCTGTTGTCCCGCTACAAGAAGCAGCCGCGCCAGATCACGGAGGATCAGAATATCGCCGGCATACTGGTCAAGCAGGGGGAGCTTAGTCGTGAGGCTGCGAAGGATCATCCGTCAAGTTCCCGTCTGACGGCGTTTGTCGGCATGAAGCCTCCAGCTGAGCCGGAGGCGTTCACGGTCGAGATACGTCCCGGTGACCGCATCCTCCTTTGCAGCGACGGTCTTTACGGTATGGTGGGCGAGCGCGAGCTTGCAAGGTTGATGCGTGCGAGTCAAAATCCCAAGCGGGTGTGCCACAAGCTTGTAGATGCGGCCAACGACAACGGCGGCCGGGACAATATTTCATCCGTTTACATTCGGATATTCAGTTAGGGGGTCACGCGATGGCAGGCAGCGACAAAACCGTATTCGACTCCGGCGCAACCGTGCGAGAGAATGTCTCCACCGTATACGAGGGCGATACGACAATCAAAGAAAGCTCGGCTACCGTGCCTGATGGCGGCACGACGCTTCTTGATGCCGCCCTGTCCGACGCGGCGGATAGGACGGGCGAAGTTCCTAAGTCCAACGATTCTATCGTCAAGGGAGCAGTAATACTCGACACCTACACCGTGGAAACAGATCGGAAGAGCGTCGTG
>ERZ809224.1116-NODE-1116-length-20922-cov-15.244597_pt1 | contig 20922 bp, 24 predicted proteins | sample MGYA00520513_ERZ809224 | MGnify/ENA primary metagenome ERZ809224 (study PRJEB31576, sample SAMEA3212658) | Homo sapiens | biome: human-gut; feature: human gut; material: fecal | place: Sweden | collected 2012 ... | reverse complement strand
TATACTTATCCTGTCCAAATAAATCAAAAGGCGCAATAAATATAACATAGACATCATTCATCTTCCCAAAATCCCAGTCTCCCGGCTGTAAAAGATTGACATCAATAGCTGACTGATACAGGCGGCTCCGCTGCGCTGAAATGAATTGGCGGAATATCCCTGTTATCAAAAATGATAGACAGAATATTCCGGCTGATTTCCGAATCACTCATTGCTGTGTCAAAAAGAAATCGGTCCAGCAATGTCAGCTCCTTTAATGGCTTGCGCACTTTTTTCTGCTCTTCTTTGTTCTTCAATAGTTTTCCTCCTTTATGGTAACACAAGTTATTATGCAGCACAAGGATAGGTTACCATAAAATTATTTGAAACTATGTCAAACACCGCTGTCGAAACCGCTTTTTTCATCGACAAAAAATTAAGATTATTTCTTCGGCAAATACTGGACAGCAATACGGTTTTCGGGATGAACATCGCAAAAATATAAAACAATCAGGAAGAACCATTCCAGCGGTTTCATCAGAAGATAAATTCCATCCGCTATATAGGGCGAATGTATCAGTCTGGCAACCGGGAATCCCCAGGTGTCATAAAAATGCCGCAAATGCCGATGAAATGCCGGCGTTCGCTCTTCCAATAACTGCTCAAAGGCATTGGCAATGCATAATTGGCGGTTGACAATTACGGGATGCCCGTGCCGCTCTCCCATACGCAGCGGTTTGACAACCCTTTCATGGCCTCCGGCGGCCACCGTGCAAAGATAATGTTCGTCATAATAAATATTCTGCGGTCCAACTCTCTGAGATAGATGCCAGTCTGTTGTTTCCGTCCACGCTTTTATCACCGCATCCGGCGCCTGGCCAAAAAGAATCAGAATTCCAATCATCACTCCAAGCATCGGCCACATCAGAATAAATGCCGCCAACGGCCACCGTTCCGCCTTCTGAAGTTTCCTGTTCAGGGCAGCCAAACCGCCTTTTTCATAATTTCTGTCTTCCTGCCTTCCGATTTCATTCCATTCGGCCATTTTGTAGCGAATCGTTTTCGCAGCCATCACGATGCAATTTGCCGGGAACAGCCACAGCAGCAAAAATCTTCCTGAAAAAATCTGGACTATCCACAAAACACAGCCGCCCACGCCGATATACATGGCCGCAATACCGCAGACAACCACCAGCGGCGGCATTTTTTTCAGGCTTCCCAAAGACAAAACAAAATAACCCAAAACGCCGATAACACCGATGGCTATAATTGTCGGATAACTCTCCGTCCATACAGGCGTATGAACCTGAGTATTATACAACACTTCCGTCCAATCGGCCCAGAACTGGATGTCATAAAAAAATAAAACCAGCCCGCTGTATAAAAAGCCTAAAACGACCGTTATATATTCAAATTGTTTTTCTTTTCTAAGCCACTGTTTTTCCGGCCGCCGCCAAAACAAAGTAACCACGTTGATTGCCGTCAAAACAAAGGGGTAAATAATAAAAGTTCCAATACACATGCCCATGACAAAAAGGGCATAGACAATCATGCCAATGCCCTCGTTATGAGTATTTTTTATAAGACTCAGCGCCGTCATTCCCAAACCTAAAAGTTCCGAGAAGAGTATGGAACTGAATATTGGATGTTTCTTTAAAAATTTCACGGAACATCACATCCTTATTCGTAAAACTTAATCAATGTCTGCGTTCCCAAATCACCATATTCTGCTTCCAGCGTCCGATAATTCGCCAATACCTGTTTCAGGATTTTCAAATCCAGTCCCTGGGCGTCCGCTTCCTCCACAGCCAGATTCATATCTTTAATAAAATGCTTCATGAAAAATCCCGGCGCATAGTCGCCCTTCATGATTTTCTCTCCAAAAGCATCCAACTGTTTGCTTCCGGCTGCTCCTGTGGCAACCGAATCCAGCAAGGTCTGCAAATCCAAACCCTGGGCCTTTGCATAGCTCATGGCCTCGCATACGCCGGAAAGAGTTCCGGCAATCATAATCTGATTTGCCATTTTCGTGTGCTGGCCGCAGCCCGGTCCGCCTTCATAATTAATATTTGTTCCCATCGCCTCAAATACAGCATGACATGCCTCATAGTCCGCCTTATCGCCGCCGACAAGAATCGACAGAGTGCCGTTTTTGGCGCCCGTATCCCCGCCGGTGACCGGTGCATCCAAAGCATGAAGGCCCTTTTCCTTCGCTGCATCATAGATTTTTTTCGCCAGCTTCGGGCTGGAAGTCGTCATATCTATCACATAGGTTCCCGGCTTTGCGCTGTCGAGAATTCCATCTTCGCCAAAATAAACCTCTTCCACATCCGCCGGATATCCAACAATACTAATCATTGCATCAACCTCTGCGGCACATGCGCCGACAGAATCATGAAAAACAGCGCCCTCGCTGATAACGTCCTCAACCTTTGCCTTTGTGCGGGCATAAATATGAAGTTCATATCCGGCCTTCATCAAATTCCGTGTCATGGATTTGCCCATAATTCCCAGTCCGACAAAACCTATCTTTTTCATACTGAATTTTCCCCCTTTCAGTTATTCACAAAGCGGCTCAAAAATTCCTTTGTCTGCTCACTCTTTGGATTTCCGAAAATCTGATTCGGCTCTCCCTCTTCGACAATTACTCCCCCGGCCATATAGACCACATGATTGGATACATCACGGGCAAAGGCCATTTCATGGGTAACAATCATCATCGTTAATCCTTCTTTTGCCAGTTTACGCATAACAGCCAGAACCTCGCCGACCATCTGAGGGTCCAGCGCGGAAGTCGGCTCATCAAACAAAAGTACTTCCGGTTCCATAGCCAACGCTCTCGCAATGGCGACACGCTGTTTCTGGCCTCCGGAAAGCTGGCGCGGTTTTGCATTAATATACGGCGCCATGCCAACCTTTTCCAAAAAGTACATCGCATTTTTCCGGGCAGTTTCCTTATCCTTCTTTAAAACCTTTTCCTGCCCAACCATACAGTTCTGCAGAACAGTCATATTGTTAAATAAATTAAAACTCTGGAATACCATGCCGACCTTGGCGCGGTAAGCGGCTTCATTCATCCGCTCTTCCATCATATTTTTTCCATGATAAATAATATCTCCGGCTGTCGGCTCCTCCAGAAAATTAATACAGCGCAGCAGGGTGGATTTGCCCGAACCGGAAGCCCCGATAATACAGGTAACATCCCCCTGTTCTACGGAAAAATCAATATCCCGAAGCACAACATTCTTTCCGAATGCCTTGCTCAAATGGCGGATTTCCAAAATCTTTTCTCCCATAATCAGTCTTCCTCCTTTGATTTATCCGGATATTTGTACATGCCGCTTGTATGGGCCAGCGTATCTGTTGTCGCCAAATCATAGTTATCCGGTCCATCCAGCTTGCTCTCCCAAACACGCAAAATTCGGGAGCAGGTAAAAGTCAAAACAAAATACATCACCATGGCAATGGCAAAGGACTCAAAATAGAGATATTTTGCTCCGGCCACACCTTTGGTCGTATAAAACAACTCAACCGTTCCAATAATCGAAAGAACGCAGGTATCCTTGATGTTGATAATCAGGTTGTTGCCAATCTGAGGCATAATATTTCTCAGCGCCTGAGGCATGATGACATAAAGCATTGTCTGAACATGATTCATACCAATCGCTTTTGCCCCCTCTGTCTGACCGGCATCAATGGATAAAATGCCGCCGCGGACAGTCTCTGCCATGTAAGCGCCCGTATTGATGGATACAATAAAGAATGCGGCAAACCACATGGACATATTAATATCAAACACTGCCGCGGAACCAAAATAAATAAACATGGCCTGGGCCATCATCGGCGTTCCTCTGAAAATTTCAACATAGGCCGTCAAAATAAAACGAATAACCTTCAAAACAACTCGTTTAATAATATTATCTTTTTTAGAAACAGGAATGGTTTGAACGATACCAACGGCAAAACCGATAATACATCCGATAAAAGTACCAACCAGGGCAATAATCATCGTCACACCGGCGCCGCGCAGGAACGATGTGGAATATTCCTGGATTAACATTACTATTTTTCCCCAAAAGGTTTCAGGCATTATTTTTTCCCCCTTCGTATATTCACTCTACATAGATTTAAGGCACGGAGCGCATACTGTCCCCGTGCCTGTATTTTTTCAGCTATTTCTTTATTATTCGGAAAGCGGCTGAACAGAAATTGCTTCTTCCATCATAGAATCAAAATCATCCGTTGTCAAATCCTTGAGAGCTTCATTAAGCTGTGCAGTCAAAGGACTGTCTTTCTTTACAGAAATACCGATGTTGATTTCTTCTTCAGAAACTTCAAAATCTCCTTCTGTTCCGGCAAAATCCAATAATTTGAAATCCGGGTAAGCAACAAGCGCTGCCATACCTGTAGGCATATCTGTAACAACTGCATCACATTTTCCTGCGCTCAATGCAACCAGCATCGCCGGAGCGGATTCCTGAGCCGGCAACTGATTCACATTTGGAATCTGCGGAATACAGGTGTCATACCAAACTGTATTCAACTGGGAAGTACATGTGGCTCCATCCAAATCAGCAACACTCTTCGCATCTGCATACGGGCCGTCCGCCTTTACCAGTGTAATAATCGAAGCATAGTAGTAAGGCGTTGTGAAATCAACACTCTGAAGTCTGTCCGATGTGATGGACTGACCTGCGATAACGCAGTCTACAGTGCCGGACTGTACAGCCGGTACAAGAGAATCCCAGTCAAGTTTTACAATTTCAAGTTCAAGGCCAAGTTTTTCAGCCACATGTTTTGCCATCATAACATCATAGCCATAAGCATAATCGGAGCTTCCGGAAATCGGAACCGCACCATTCTCATCGGTTGGCTGTGTCCAGTTGTACGGCGCATAACCACATTCCATGGCAACCTTTAAAACGCCTTCTTCAACAGTTTTCACTTCGGAGGCCGCTCCGTCTGCTGCGCCTTCAGCGCCTGTTTCTGCGGTTGTCTCTGCTTTTGTTTCTTCCTTCTTGCTTCCGCAGCCGGTCAAAATACCGCATACCATAACACCGGCCATCATCAGAGCAAAAGCCTTTTTCAAATAACCTTTCATTCTCTCCATCCCTTTTCATTTTTTTCTATAGTTCACAAAAATGGTCGCAAAGGCAGCATTTACGCACCTTTGCGACCTCTTAAAAACACTTCAATTATAAATGCTATCCTCTTTAAAGTCAATATATATTTTAATACATCAACTCAGTAAAAAATATGCTGGCAGCCACGCCCACCATCGCCGCCGTCAAAGCCCCCGCCAGAGTCCACCGTGTTTTAGTAATTTTCTGGGACATAAAGTAAACTGACATGGTATAGATACAGCTTTCCGTACAGCTTAAAACAAGGGCTGAAAGCCAGCCGTTCCGCGAGTCCACTCCATACTCGGTAAAAATATCCAGCATCAGGCCCGTGGCCGCCGTCGATGAGAACAGCTTAATAAAAATCAGCGACAGCACCTCCGGCGCCATAACAAGTTTTTCAATCACCGGCTCCAGCAGCCGGCCGATGTAATCAAATACCCTGGCAGCCCGCAGGACACCCACCGCCGTCAAAAGTCCTATCAGTGTCGGAAGGATACCTCCCACCGTTTTGAGCCCGTCTTTCACCCCTTCAAGAAAAATATCAAAAATATCCAGCCGCATGGAAAGGCCGAGGAGAACCACATATAAAATAATCAGAGGAATAATACAATTGGATAAAAATAAAATCAGACTCATGGGCGCCTCCCCATGATTTTTACAAAAATAATTCCCGCCGCTGTGGATGCCGCCGTTGCCAGAATCCCCGGCAGCACAATCCCCGTCGGCACTGCCGCCCCAAACTGGCTTCGATAGGCAATAATTGTCATCGGGATAAGCTGGAGGGAAGATACATTAATAATTAAAAATGTACACATTTCCCGGCTGGCTGTCCCAACCTCCGCTGCCAGCGGATGCCTTTTCGCCCGGCGCTCCTCCTCCAACTGCTCCAAAGCCTCCATTGCCGAAAGTCCGGCCGGAGTGGCCGCCCAGCCCAGGCCAAGTACATTTGCCGCAAAATTAAGGGATATGTATTTTCCCGCCGGATGTCCCTGGGGAATATGGGGAAAAAGGAAATGAATCAGTCCCTCCATTTTCCTGGTGAGAATATCCAATAACCCCTCCTCCTCCGCCAGCCGCATAATACCGCTCCACATGGCAACGACACCCGCCATGCCAATCGCATGATTTACCCCGCTTTTTGCAGACTCCACCAGCGCTGTGGACACTTCCGCCGACTGGCCGGTAATTAATCCTGCCGTGATGCCGATAATCAGCATCCATCCCCATATCTTATTCAAATACTCTCACCTTCACCTGGAATTATTTTCATATATATGGAAAATTTCTGGAAAATATGCAGAAAAAATTCATTGACAAATTAACGCGTTACTGTTATGATGGATTTAAATAAAGTTTGAAAAAGTCAAAGGCGACTGTCAGGCACGATGGGTGTTTTGACAGTCTTTTTAGTTTTAAGGAACCATAGGCTTCGTGAAAGGAAGATGTTTGAAGTGAAAAGTACGGGCATTGTAAGAAAATTAGACGAGCTTGGACGGATTACCCTCCCAATTGAGCTTCGGCGCAATCTGAATATTGGTGAACGCGACCCTCTGGAAATATTTGTCGATGATGAAAGAATCATTCTGAAAAAATATGAACCCTGTGATATTTTCACAGGAGATATGAATGATTTAATAGACTATCATGATAAAAAAGTCTCTAAACGTTCGATTATCGAGATGGCCAAAATGGCAGGGCTTACAATCCAAGAGTAAGCCCTCTGATACAGCCTGACAAGATATATTCATCGGTTAATCTCCCTGATGAAGCAAATACTGATAGACCTCGCGCTTGGTCATCCCCCTGTCGGAAGCAACGGATTTCATTGCTTCTTTTTTTGTCTGTCCTTTGGAAAGATAAATCTCCATATGTTCCTCAATCGACATGGTATCCCAGGCCGCCTGACGTTCTTCTTCCAGGGCTTTCGCATCCGCGCCTTCAAGCACAAGGACATATTCCCCTCTGGCCTCATTTGCATCATACCACTCAATCGCCTCATCCAGGCTGGTAAGCCAGGTTTTCTCATGCCGCTTCGTCAATTCTTTACAAATTGTCAGACGCCGGTTCCCCGCTGCTTCCCTGAGTACCTTCAGCGTCTTTGCCAACCGGTGGGGCGCTTCGTAAAATACCGTGGTGCGCGTCTCCCGCTTCAGCCGCTCGAGCGCCGCTTCCCGCTCCTTTTTATCCATCGGAAGAAATCCTTCAAAACAAAACCGCCGGGTGGACAGGCCAGACATGGTAAGCGCCGTGATGCAGGCCGCCGGACCGGGCAGAGATGTCACTTCAATCCCCGCTTCATGGCAGAATTTCACCAGTTCCTCTCCCGGGTCGGAAATCCCCGGGGTCCCCGCATCCGTCACCAGGGCGATATTTTTCCCCGCTTTCAAATCTCCCACAAGAATTCGCGCCTTATCAATTTTATTAAATTCATGATAACTTGTCATCGGGGTCTTTATATCAAAATGATTCAATAATTTTATCGTATGCCGGGTATCCTCCGCCGCAATCACATCCACACTGCGAAGCGTTTCCAGCACCCGGAAGGTAATATCTTCCAGATTGCCAATCGGTGTGGCGCATAAGTATAATTTTCCTGCCATGACCTTCCCTCCTAATAGCCGTAAATATCATAAATGACATCATGATAAACGCCCGGTTCTTTATAAACGATTAAAGGTTCTTCCACCTTAATCATGGATTTGGCGCCCCGAATCGCCTCGATCATCACCATATTCGGCTCCTTATCCACAAAAGGGTACACCAGTTTCATCCGTTTCGGCTCCAGCTTATAGGCTGTCAGAGTCTGAAAAATTTCCACAAGGCGGAACGGACGGTGAACCATATAAAAGCGTCCGCCGGGCCGGAGCAGCCGGCTTGTCTCCCGCACCAAATCTTCCAGCGTGCATAATACCTCATGCCGTGCAATGGCTTTCGGAGCCTCCGGATTTTTAATACCATGGGCATTGGTCATATAGGGCGGATTTGATGTGATGACATCAAATGAAGCCAGAGGAAACAGGGTCGATGCTTCCTTTATATCCCCCGTCACAATATTTACCTTTTCTTCCAGATGGTTATAAGCCACGCTCCGCCGGGCCATATCCGCGCTTTCCGCCTGGATTTCCAGCCCGGTAAAATGCTTGCCCTCCGTCTTCGCCTCTAAAAGAATCGGAATAATTCCGGTACCGGTTCCCATATCGAGGACATTTTCCCCTTTCCGCACATGGGCAAAGCCGGACAAAAGTACGGCGTCCATGCCGAAGCAGAATTTATTCGGATTTTGTATAATTTTGTAACCATTGCGCTCCAAATCATCCAAACGCTCATCCTGTTTTAATTCAATCATGTTTAATCTCCTGCTCTGAAAAGGGACACCCCATATCCATGGGATGTCCCCGATTATTCCGTCAGATTACAGCGCCGAACCGCTGTCCCGCTTTTCCATAGCTTCCAACTGCTTTAACTCGGCATCATTGATATTCAACCGCTCTTTCTTACGTTTTGGCCGGAATTTCAGTTGGGAAACCGGATATTCCCTGATTTCCTTTTCATCATTTTCCAGCGTCACCACGATTTTTACAAGCTGGCGCAGCACACTGACCCCGGAAACTTCGCCGCGGAAACCATCCACCGTAGTCACCCGGTCCCCTATCGTTGGCAGTTTGCTGTTCAGATATTCATAGGTTTCTTCTTCATTCTTCAAGCAGCACATCAACCGTCCGCACACGCCGGAAATCTTTGTTGGATTCAGCGAAAGATTCTGCTCCTTAGCCATCTTGATGGACACCGGGGCAAATTCCGATAAATGGGAATGACAGCACAGTGTCCGCCCGCAAATTCCGATACCGCCGAGAATCTTTGTTTCATCCCGGACACCAATCTGGCGCAGCTCAATTCGTGTTTTAAACACGGAAGCCAAATCCTTCACCAGTTCACGGAAATCAATACGGCCATCCGCGGTGAAATAAAAAAGTACTTTATTATTATCAAAAGTATATTCCGCATCAATCAGCTTCATTTCCAGCTTATGTTTGGCAATCTTCTCCAGACATATATTAAAGGCGGACTTCTCTTTTGCCTTATTCTTCATCTCGATTTCGTCATCCTCCGGGGTTGCCACCCGAATCACCGGCTTCAGCGGCTGGATAACCTTTTCGTCCTCCACCTCTTTAGGCCCTGTCAGCACCAGTCCGTATTCAATTCCCCTGGCGGTCTCCACAATAACATGCTGACCGACTTCTATATCAAAATCAAGCGGGTCGAAATAATAAATCTTTCCGGCCTGACGAAATCTCACGCCAATCACTTTTATCATTTTAATCTCCATTCCTCTCCAGTCACAATTCACAGAAAAACCGGATGCCCGGCATCTCAGTTTTCCTTCATCGCAAGCAGCATCATCTCTACAGCGACTTCAAAATTTACATTGGCCGCCAGCCGGGCTTTTGCCTTCTCCAAAGCCTGGATGATATCATTCAGCCCTTCATAGGAAGAACGCTTTGCCTGCTCCATCAGAAATCTGTATTCATCTTTATATACAATGACATTGGCATCCTTCGTTACCTTCAAAACAAGAACATCCCGATACCACACCATCATCATATCAATCACATCATTGATGTCCGTCTTATAAACGCTGAGCCGTTTGACAGCCTCAACCACCTCATAGATATCCATCTCATGAATATTTTTAACAATACTCAGCACATGATACTGGAGGTCATTAAAATCCTCCGATGAAGCCATCGCAATGGCTTTTCCGACAACTCCCTGAGAAAATGCGGCACAAATCCGGGCCTTATAGTCCGGCACGCCATACTCTTTCTCAAGAAATTCCACAATTTTATAATTATCCACCGGTTTCAGATGAAATACAACACATCTTGACAATATGGTCGGCAGCATAGCTTCCAGATTATTGGTCAGCAGCATAATAATACCGTATTCCGGCGGTTCTTCAATCGTTTTCAGCAAAGCATTCTGGGCCTGCTCATTCATCTTCTCCGCTTCGTCTACAATATAGATTTTATACTTGCTGCTGTAAGGCTTAATCGCCATATCGGCATTAATCTGGGTCCGCACATCCTCCACGCTGATTGTCGCCGGTTTCTCATGGATAAGCCACTTCACATCCGGCTGGTTGCCCGTTTCCATCTGATGGCAGGAGCGACACATGTCACAGGAATCGCCGTACCCGGCTTCACACTCCAATGCTTTCGCAAAGGCTTTCGCCAGCAGATTTTTTCCGCTGCCGTTTGGGCCTTCAAAAATATAGGCATGGGTAATTTTTTTATTTTTCAGAGCTGTAGACATATGTTGGATAATCTGCTCATGGCCAATCACATTTTTAAAGCTTGACATCATGTGTCACCTCCCATTTGATAATACCAAGTGCACATATTATATCATACTTTTTCAGGATTTACGATACTCAACTCTTTCGGAATTTCAAAATATCCTTACGAATTTCTTCCAAACAGGTATCCATGTCAACATTCTCATAAAACCGACAAATTTCGCAGGCTTTCAGCTTTTCTTTGGAAAAATCCTCCGTGTCGGCCAGAAAGCGCCGGCACATCTCCGCATACCCCGGGTTCTCCTGCTGCCTTTCCCGCTCTAAAGCTCTCGACAGCCGAAGTCCGTCCTCCACATAAATATAAATCGGCACAACATGTTCTTTTCCGAAAAAATCACGGATTTTCTGATAGGATTCCAGAGTTCCGATAATCACAGAATCCCGGGCCCCGGAAAAATCAATCTGCCCGTCATCCACCATAAAGTAACTCCACAGTCCATGCACCGTATGATAATCCCGGCACTCGATAACCTGCCCTTTATCCCGGAAAGCGCTCAGCATCCGGGGTGAAACAAAATGGTACTCCACGCCTTCCTGCTCGCCCTCCCGCATCGGGCGGGTGGTATAGGAAACAACCGTCTTTAAATCAAGTTCCCTGTCCTGAACCAGCCGTTTAAAAATTGTATCCTTGCCGGATGCACTTTTACCCATGATGCAAAATAACTTTGACATTTCCGCTCTCCTTAGAATAACCGCCATGAACTTCAAGTCCCTGGTTTAAGTAATTTCTCACCTGTTCAATATGTTTCATCTGTATCACTTCCCCCGGAACAAGCATTGGAACCCCCGGCGGATACAGATAAAGATAATCTCCCATCACTCTTCCGGCGGCCTCTTCCAGCGGTACTTCCTCCGTTGGCCGGATAACCGCCCTGTCAATTTCCATACACCGCTCCGGCATGGCAAGCACTTCCGGCGCCGTGCCATTTCCCCTCACAGCCCGGATTTTCATCGCGCCCCGGCGCTTTGCCTCTGCTCCCGGCCTCTGCAGTTCAAAATCAATGGTTTCCAATGCTTCAGCCAGCCTTTCAAAGCCTTCCGGACTGTCGCCCACAGTTGTCATCGCCAGAATATATCCGGCCGACGCCATCTCCATCTGCAGGCCATAATCCTCCCTGAGACAGTCATAAACTTCCCGGCCGGACACATTTCGGGAGCAAATCACCAGCTTGCCCCAGTCAAAATCCGCCCTCGGCTCATACAGATACAATTGTTTCATATTTGCCAGTCGTTTTCTGAGTTCTCCCACCTGCCGCTTATAGCGTTCAAACTGCTCCGGCCCCTCCTGCTCCATCCATGTCATACACTGGCTGATGGAAGCCATAAGGACATAAGATGGACTGGATGTCTGATAGACAGACAGCATCTTTCGGATGCGCTCCCGATTGACCAGGCTGCCGTTGATATGAATCAATGCTGTCTGGGTCAGAGCCGGCAACGTCTTATGCAGACTTTGAATAACCACATCCGCGCCGCTGGCCACCGCATCCGGCAGCCCGGCCCACGGAAAATGGGCCCCGTGGGCCCCATCCACAATGCAGGGAATCCCCCGCTGGTGAGCCGCCTCGCAAACGCCCTTCACATCCGACAGAAGTCCTTCATAAGTCGGCGAGGTGAAGATAACCGCCCGGATATCCGAATACTTTTCAAGTTCCTTTTCTATCTGCCCACGGGTAAGCCCCTGATAAATCCCTGTCTGCCCGTCCAGCTCCGGCCACACATAGACAGGGCAAAGGCCGTTTAATTCCAGCCCGTGATACACGCTTGTATGGCAATTCCTGGCGACGATCACCCGGTCTCCCCGCTGAAGCACGCCGCCGATAGCCGAGAGAATCCCGCCCGTACTTCCGTTGACTACAAAGTGAGTTTCCTCTGACCCGTAAAGGCGGGCCGCCCGCTCCTGCTCTTCTTTTAAAATGCCTCCGGCTTCATGGAGATTATCGAAGCCATCGATTTCCGTCAGATCAAACCGGTAAGGATTTTCCATAAACATCATTTGACGTTTATGGCCGGGCATATGAAAGGGATAAGCCGATGTCCCGCTGTATTCAATCAGTTTTTCATAGAGATTCTTAAAATCATTCATGATTCTTTTTCAGAATACTCCGTGCCACAGCCAGTCCGTTGGCGGAAGCCTGCTGCAGACCGCGGGTCACAGAGGCCCCGTCGCCCATCGCCCGGAGGCCGCGGATATTTGTCTCAAAATCATCGTTGACTAAAACTTTATTGGAGTAGAATTTAACCTCCACGCCATAAAGCAATGTTTCATCACTGGCAATTCCCGGCGTCACCTTATCCAACGCCTCAATCATCTCGGCAATATCCACCATAATCCGATGCGGGAATACAAGGGGTAAATCTCCCGGCACCGCATCCTTTAAAGTGGCCGTAATGTTATTTCGAATCATACGCTCATCGGTTGTCCGGCGGCCCCGCTTAAAATCACCGTATCGCTGGACAAGAATCTTTCCGTCGCAGAGCATATTTCCGAGGCGGGCGATATATTTGCCGTATTCAATCGGCGACTTAAATGGGGATGTAAAGTTTTTGGACACGAGAATCGCAAAGTTCGTATTCTTTGTCTTCAAATCCTGAGACTTATAGGCATGCCCGTTGACTACCGCCAATCCCTCGTCATAATATTCGGTTGCCACCTCGCCGGATGGATTGGTACAGAATACCCGGACTTTATCATCAAAAGTCGGCGTATAATAAACCAGCTTCGCTTCATAGAGCTTTTCGTTCAGCTCTTTCATAATCTCATCCCGGACTTCCACCCGGACACCGACATCCACCGTTCCAACCTTCGTGCCAATTCCATGGTCTTTACATATATGTGAGAACCATTCCGAACCCTCCCGGCCTACGCCGGCAACAATTTCATCCGCATAGAAAGTATCTCCCTTATCCGTAACCACGCCTTTTGCAGCGCCATCCTCGATGATGATATCCTGAACCATGGTCATAAACTGAATTTCAACGCCGGAGGCAAGCAAATGATTCTGAAGCCTCGTATAAATCTTATAGCCCTCTTCCGTGCCGAGATGACGAATCGGACATTCAATCAATTTCAGATTTGCCCGAATCGCTTTAGTGCGGATACGCTCAATCGCAGCATAATCTTCCAGCCCGTAAACCCGTTCATCCGCTCCAAATTCCAGATAAATTTTATCCGCTTCATTTAATAATTCAATTGTCCGATCATAACCGAGAATCTCCGGCAGATTTCCCCCCACATCCGGCGAAAGGGATAATTTTCCATCTGAAAATGCTCCGGCCCCGGCAAACCCTGTCGTGATAGAACATGGTTTACAGCCGACACACTTTTTCGTCGTCCGCTTCGGGCAATTCCGGCTCTCAATGGCCCGGCCCTTTTCAATCATCAGAATTTTCATATCCGGATTGCTGCGAATCAGCTCATATGCACAAAAAATACCGGATGGCCCGGCCCCAATAATAACTACATCATATTTCATTTTTTACCACTCCTTGCCTTGCTGGCCGCATTTAATCATTGTAATCATAACACATTCAAAAGGCTTTGGCAACGCAGATAAAACGCCGGATTTTTTTCACAAATTTTTCACAAAACTGACGTTCTTGTTTTCCCTTAATGAATATGGTATGATAGTTTAATTATGGATATACAAATTTTGAGGAGGTCATACAGTGAGTCAAAATACATCAAATAAACTGGGAACAGAAAAAATCAGCCGGCTTCTCTTTCAGCTCGCTCTGCCGGCCATTACAGCACAGATTATCAATATGCTGTACAATATTGTGGATAGAATCTATATCGGTCACATTGCCGGAATCGGGACTCTGGCCTTGACGGGCGTTGGCGTCTGCTTTCCTATTATTATATTAATCACGGCTTTCAGCAGTCTCATCGGTATGGGCGGCGCCCCTCAGGCATCGATTCGGATGGGCGAACAGAACATGGAGGAAGCGGAACGGATTCTTGGCAACTGCTTTGCCGCCCTCCTGCTCCTTGCAGCCACCCTGACTGCCCTTTTCCTTGTCGGAGGCCGGACATTTCTCCAGCTTTTCGGCGCAAGCGGCGATACACTGCCATACGCGATGGAATATCTGAACATTTATGTCATCGGCACCCTTTTTGTCATGATTTCTCTGGGGCTGAACAGTTTTATATCCGCTCAGGGTTTTGCTAAAATCAGCATGTTTACGGTTGTCATCGGGGCTGTCATCAATATTGTCCTGGACCCGATTCTTATCTTTGGATTACATATGGGGGTTCGGGGCGCTGCGCTGGCGACGATCATCTCCCAGTGCGTTTCCGCTGTCTGGGTTCTGAAATTCCTGACAGGCCCGAAAACCACGCTGAAAATCAGGTTCGCCAATATGAGAATATCAAAACAAATCCTGCTTCCGGTTCTCGCCCTTGGACTTGCGCCTTTTATCATGCAGAGTACCGAAAGTCTGCTGAGCATTTGTTTCAACACTTCTCTGCAAAAATACGGCGGCGATCTGGCTGTCGGCTCCATGACTATTTTAACAAGCATCATGCAGGTTTTATCTCTGCCTCTGTCCGGGCTGACTCAGGGCGCACAGCCTATCGTCAGCTATAACTTCGGCGCCGGCAATAAGGACCGGGTAAAACAGGCCTTCCGCCTGCTCTTTATCTCCTGCGTCACATTTTCCACACTGTACTGGCTTTTAAATATGGTCGCGCCCGGACTGCTCGTCGGCATCTTTGCCAGCGAAAAAGCGTTGAAAGATATGGCCTCCTGGGCGCTTCGCATTTATCTGGCTGCCGGTTTCATGATGGGAATTCAATTGGCCTGCCAGCAGACCTTCGTCGCTATCGGACAGGCAAAAATTTCCCTTTTCCTGGCCCTGCTTCGAAAAATCATTTTACTGATTCCGCTCATTTACATTCTGCCGAATTTCTTTGCCGATAAAGTATTTGCTGTTTTCCTGGCCGAACCGATTTCCGATTTTCTGGCCGCATCAACAACATTTACTTTATTCCACAGGCGTTTTAATAAAGTGCTGAACGAGCGTCAGGCCCTGCTTGAAAAAAAAATATAATTCGGATACATTAAGAAAAGAGGATGATAGAACATGAAAGTTTCAGAACTGCCATACAAACGAGTTACATTGGAAGATGCAGCTTCCGCTATGCAGGACATTATCTCCCGCATAAAAAATGCTGAAAGTGTTGACGAGATACTCAAAGCCCGTGAGGACTATCTTAAATTCAACACCGAATATTACACAGCAGATGCGCTTTCCTATATGCGCTATTCAATTAACACCGCAGATGAATTTTATGTGGCTGAAAAAGAATATTATGACGAGATAGGCCCTCAGGTGAAAAGCTATATCGTGGAATATTCATCTGCTTTGCTGGATTCACCCTTCCGCAAAGAGCTTGAGGAAAAGCTCTCTCCGGTGCTGTTTAAGTCGATGGAGGTACAACGCAAGTCCATGTCCAAGGAGATTGTTGGGGACATGGTTGAGGAAAACAGGCTTGTAAGCGAATATTCAAAGCTTATGGCGGGCATGGAATTTGAATTCCGCGGAGAGAAGATGCCCAGAGCCACGCTTGCCGGTTTCTTTAAAAGCGATGACCGGGAAACACGCCGTGAGGCTTACGAGGTGCTGGGCCGGGGGCTTGAACAGCATAAGGATGAACTGGACAGGATATATGACGAGCTGGTTCATGTCCGCGATCGAATGGCAAAAAAGATGGGTTATAAAAACTTTGTGGAGCTTGGCTATCACAGAATGGGGCGGCTCTGCTATGATGAAAATTACGTTGCCGCATTCCGTGAAAATATTCTCAGGGATATTACTCCTGTCGTTGCCAGACTTCGGACAGAAAACGCCCGGCGCATGGGTATCAATCAATTTATGCTGTATGATAACGATGTGATTACTCCCGGAGGAGACCCCGTACCCGCAGGCGGAAAGGACAATATTTTTGCCGCCGCAAAGGTGATGTACCACGGGCTGGGAGAAGAAACCGGAAAATTTATTGATATGATGCTGGAAAATGAGGCCTTTGATGTTGACGCTCGAAAAAATAAATGGGGCGGCGGTTACTGCACGGAATTTCCAAAGTACAAGCAGCCCTTTATCCTTGCAAATTTCAACGGCACAGCGGGGGACGTCGATGTTATCACCCACGAAGGCGGTCACGCCCTTAACTCTTACCTCATTGCCGATAACCGCTTTGCGCTGGAACTTAACTGCGGCGGAATGGAGACAGCAGAGACACATTCCATGTCCATGGAATTTTTCGCATGGCCTTATATGGAACACTTCTTCGGCGAAAACGCCGAAAAATATAAATATATGCACGCGCTGGACGCCCTGTCCTTTTTGCCTTACGGCACAATCGTTGACGCATTCCAGCATATCGTTTATGAAAACCCCGATATGACTCCTGATGAGCGCGATGAGGCGTGGCTTGAATTAGAGCATAAGTTCCGCCCTCATATTTCTATGGATGGTATGCCATATCTTGAAAAAGGAACCCGCTGGCAGTACCAGATGCATATTTACGAATCTCCGTTTTATTACATCGATTATGTACTGGCTCAGACTGCCGCATTTAATTTCCTCCTCGCATCAAGGGAAAATTATGACGACGCTTTTGCACGCTATATCCGCCTGAGCCGCCAGGGCGGAGAAAAGGTGTGGACAGACCTCCTTGGAGAAGCCGGCTTTACATCACCTTTTGAGCCCGGCGCACTGAAAACTCTTGCTGAAAAAGTTGAAGCTCTGTTAAATGAGATACGGGAATAAACAGCGGTAAAAATCAATAAACTCCGCTATAAATACCCTTCTGCAATATAAACCGGAACAGGTGAGATTTTATGTATATCTCACCTGTTCCCTCACTTATTTTATAACTGTGTAATTTGTGCTTCTTGCTTTTCCATTCTGCTTTAGCAAGTTGTTTTTTACCATTTTTCTGATGACCCTGGAAGCAGTAGATGTACTCACCTCAAGCAATTCAATCACATCACTTCTTGTAACAGAGCTGTGAGACTGGGCATATTCCAGTACTTTTTCTTCAGCACTTAGACTTTTCTTAGTCTCGGCAGCAAGACCTGCGATTAATTCTGCCCCCGGCATCAATCCTCAGCAGCTTCAAATGTAAGTTCCTGATTTAAGCAACGCATAGCTTCAAAGCGGTCCCCATCTGTTTCCTTAATCATACAGCGAATCGCCGTGTCAGTGGCGGGAACAGAAGAATAGCCTTACCTGACATATACGCCCTCAGGACGCATCCCTTTTTTTGCAAGATAGTAAGGATGGTCCGTTCCGCGCTGAATATCTACAGCGACTATTTCCCTCTTTATATCGTCTACAATTACTTCCTTCAGCTCTATGGTCTCACTTTCCCGAAAAAGCATAACGCCGTCTCCTTTACTTTAATTCGCTGACAACATTATACCAAATCGGGTCAATCATCGCGACACGATTTTGATCCGATTTGACCCGATAAATGATAATTATTACTATGACTCTTTCAAGGCTAGAAGATGTCATAGAGGTTTTTCTTTGGAAAGGTTACCAATATGCGTATAGATTGTAAATTCTTTAACCACTATTTCATCTCCCCAAAATCAAATTTTGTCTTTTAATATTTCATCACTAACCGCTGAATGTTCATGCTCCTCATACTTCTTGCTTTCAATTATAATTCCCCGCTCAATTCCAGCTTCAATTTTCCCTTGTTCTTTATAAGCATTAAATCCTATTATTTTATTCAAAAACCTGTTCTTAAAAAAACTTGAACGCAAATTTTCATCTTAAACAGTATCTCCAAAACGTTCTTATCCAGTCTTCTGAAACAATTGATTGGAGAACTCTTGAAAACATCCTCGATAATATTTTCACCTGCATACTGTCCGTTAATGTCGCATCAAATGAGGCTTTATGTCTACCCTATCTGTTCCCTTGCTAAAATTAAAAGTTTCTTTAATGATATATTGCACTTAATCCTCCCCCGCTATATAATTTATTTTTGTAAAAACGGTTTATCAGACCTATTTTTAATATCTTACAGCAATTTTGACAAGTAAAAAGGCAATGTCAAAGACTTTTGACAGACAAAAAATATATATTCATATACAATAAAGGAGAAGATTCAAGATGGATATTGGATTACGAATCAAGAAATTTAGAGAACAACAAAAGATTTCTCAAGAAGAACTGGCTCTTAAAATATTTGTTTCGAGACAGACAATCTCAAACTGGGAAACAAATAAAAGTTGTCCTGATGTTAAAAGTTTAATATTACTATCCAATATCTTCAATGTATCTTTAGATAGTTTTATAAAAGAAGATATAAAGGAGATGAGGGAAAGTGTCGAAAAAGCAACAATCCAAAAGTTTAATATTATGAGTTTTATTTTCCTGGCTGAAATGATAATTATAACCGTAAGTGCTTATCCTTTATTTTGTATTGATGGATATACTGGAGTTATTATTTGGCTATGCTTGTTTGCTGTAACACTATATACAGCAAGTAAGATTGAAAGTTTTAAAAAGAATCATGACATTCAAACTTATAAAGAAATTCTGGCATTTATTGATGGGAAACAATTAACTTACGATGAAACACAACAGGAAATAGGAAAAAGAAATTATCAAAAAATTATATTTGCACTTTTAGCAGGTGTAATCGCACTTGTTGTATGTTTGATTGTAATCTTTACTTGCCAATATTTATCAAATTAAAAGGAGAAAGAAATATGGAATTTTTGATTATAATGATAGCCTTTATAGCTATGGGCGGAACTTGTTCATTAGCAGGTACATGGTGGGATAGAAAGAAAAAAGAAGAAAAGGAATAACAAAATTTAGTTTTAATGTTGATTAAGCAGTTGGTCTTAGGATTGACTGCTTTTTTCATATCCAGAAAGGAATATTTATGACATTTTACAGATATAAGGAAAAGCGTATCAGAGCTTCCGATAAAAACTTGGTATACCACTTCTGTGTCGGTTCCTCCTGTTCATAGCGGTACTGTTGCTGTTGAACATGGAACAGCTCAGGCGTACCGATTGGGAAGCGTTCAGCCTGTTAGACAATGGTTTTACGACGGTGTGAAACTTTTTATTTAAAAAACTTTGAACGCAAAAAAAGAACTAGGCAAAAAATCGCCAGGACTGCATAGGATATCTTAAAAATCTCCCCTTCACTCAACGGAATATTTAGCCATCGAAGGAGTTTTTCGTACATTTCCGAATCCAGAATCTCATAAAAAAAGCATTTATCGAGACTGTGAAAATTTTTCGACAAGGCTATTTTCATATTTCTCAATTCTTCCTAAATTTTCTATCTGGATACCGGTTAAAGCTCTCCAAATTAATCATTTTCATCTTTCGCAGTTAGGTAATACCATTGCTCCGCCTTACGTTCTGAATATACTTCATAACCATCCCACATACATTCTTTTATTATCTGCTCTATATTCATCGAATTATCATCGGATTTATAAACAAACATAGTAAATCCACTGTCCAGAAATCCTCTCTTCAACCAAAATCCAACCATAGACTCATCATCATTTTGATATACCAAAACATCTCCTCCGGATGAGCATTTCTTATATTTTTCAGGAAGCTCAACAATTCTCTTTCCCCCATCGGTTTCAATCTGATGATTTTCCACCATTTTAACGACTTCATATCTCATATTTTTATACACGATAAAATTCAGCTTATTCTGGCTTCCGCTTAGTAAATATGAAAAATATAAAACAACCAAAATTATTGGAATAAAATCTTTAATTGATTTATGATTTCCTTTTAAATATTTCACTGACCATATGCCACATGCAACCAGTAAGAAAAAGAACAACATATCCACAATCGAATAAAAAACAAAAAAATGAAAAAACAGTTCTTCATAATACCAGGAACTTAAAAAATTTATCGAAACCGCTGCCGCGCACAATAAACTAAGTTGCTTTGAATTTCTCGTCATATTCCCTTCCCCTTGTTACATGCTAAATTAAAAGATTGATTAGTTAAATGCACTGCGCTCCCACTCAGTAATCATTTTTATCTGTCGCATATATGTAATACCAGCCCTTCTCTATCTGCTCTGAATGTATCTCATAGCCGCTCCATACACAGGCCGCTATCATTTGCTCGACATCCGAAGAACCATTTGCTGAGGTATATGCAAACATTTTAAATCCGTTGTCCAAAAATCCCCTTTTTACCCAAAATCCAACCACGTATTCTTCATCCTGATATATTAAAACATCTCCTCCCGAGGAACATTTCCTGTACTTTTGAGGAAGTGCAACGAAACTTTTATCCTCATCCACATATAGCTGATGATTTTCTACCATTTCGACAACATCATTTCTCATATTTCTATACACAATATAGTTCAGTTTATTTTGTCCGCCGCTGAATAAATAAGCCTGCAAATAAAAAGTCAAGGCTAAATTTATGAAAATTGAAAATTTTA
>ERZ809224.1114-NODE-1114-length-20966-cov-5.839749_pt1 | contig 20966 bp, 18 predicted proteins | sample MGYA00520513_ERZ809224 | MGnify/ENA primary metagenome ERZ809224 (study PRJEB31576, sample SAMEA3212658) | Homo sapiens | biome: human-gut; feature: human gut; material: fecal | place: Sweden | collected 2012 ... | reverse complement strand
GATTTCTTCCAGCTTTTCTTTTGTTACAAACGGTTTTTTCATAAATCAGTCTCCTCTGCTGTTTATATAAAGAACGCCCCCAGCCGGCACCTGTACCTGTCCTCTGGGGGCATACTTCTTCGTATACCAAAGCTTTTCTAACTATAAAACATTTCCTGCTTTTTTGTCAATACTCAACTTCCGAAGAACGCGTCATCCCGGTGTTTTTTATCAACAAGATGGTTGTACTGAAGCATCTGATAATCCTTTAGCTCCCCGGAATAGGCATCTTCCTCATAATTGTAGAAATTACCGTCGGCATCCCGGTAAACATTCGCATTGATCACCGGAAGCGTCTCCATCAGCTTTTTCAAAAAGGTCTGATAGCCGGTCAGCGGAATGCCTGCGTTTTCCATCAGAATGCTGCTAAGATAGTTGACGCTGATTCCGTCATAATACTTGTGCTCCAGCCCGTAATTGCTCCACATCACAAACGGCACGCGGTACCCCTGCTCCAGATCTGCAAGAGAATCAGAGGTCGTCGCACCACAGATGCGCTGAATCACATTTGTGATATAATCAGACGGCTGGTGATCGCCGAACATCACGACAATGACCGGCTCGTCCTGCTCTTTGAAATAATCGATCAGTTCCTCCAAAGCCCGGTCGGTCTGATTGATCAGTGTCAGGTATTTTTCGGTCGCCACAACGCTCGTCGTCTTGCCGGTCACCTCCGGAAGTGTCAGGTAAATGTTGAAATCCGGCGTCTCCCGGCTGTAGCCGCCGTGGTTTTGCATGGTGACCTCGAAAATGAATTTCCGCTCATCATTGCCCTTGATTGAAAACTGTTCCCTGATTTTATCAAAGGCTGACTTGTCGCTGATGTAGCCTCTCAGCCGGTAAGGGCTGGAGAAGGAATCCTTGTCCAGAAATTCATCGAATCCAAATTTTTCATAGACCGTATCCCGATCCCAGCCGGTACGATTGTACGGATGAATCGCCGTTGTACTGTAGCCGAGAGTCTTTAAATAGCTGGCAAGTGACGGTGTCTCATCGTTGATGTACTGCTGATAGGGGATGCTGCCCTTTGGCAAAAATCCCATCGTATCGCCGGTCAGGAATTCAAACTCCGTATTCGCCGTATTGCCGCCCTTGACAGAAACGTATAGCTCGCCGCCGACCGCCTCCTGCTGCAGACTCTTAAAAAACGGCATGACCTCCTCACTTGTTACAAAATCCCCCCACACGGAGAGATCCGAAAACGCCTCATTCATGATGACGACGATGTTCGGGTACTGCCCAGAAGACGCAGGTGCTTCTGTCTCTGCGGTCGCGTTCGTTTCGGCCTGCGTTGCCTGTACTGTCTCGCCCTGCGCATCAGTCTCCGGCTCATTCTTTGCATCTTCCTCGCCCTGTTCATCCGCCTCGACCTGCTTCATCAGCGCTTCCACCTTGTCCACCGAATACCCGGACGGCTGCTCAATGTTCAGGAATCTCAGATTTCCAAGAAAAGCCGCTGCGATTCCGTTATTTCGGTACAGCACATTTAAAGTAAACAGGGTCGTATCCATTCCGAAAAAGCTCTGCACCGCACTGTTCTGAATCTCACCGACATACAGAAACATCAACGCTGCATATGCCGCAATTGAAATCACGCGCAGCTTTTTCCGTCCGAGCTTTACTGTTGACTTAGACGAGAGCAGGATCATCCAGATAAATGCCAGTACGCTGTAGAACGCTTTCCAGCTCAGGACAAATTCATAATTGTCCGCGACGGAGGCCGCCGTGCCAAATGATAAGAGATCCCACGGTACGATCGGTGAGCCGCGAAAGCTGACAACAAAATAGTTCGTCAGTCCAAAGAGCATCGGAACAAGCGTTGCAAGCCGAAAGCCCATGCGTACACTGCCGGTCAGCGCCGTCAGCAGTCCGTACAGCACATAAAAAAACAACAGATTCAGCACAAGGATCAGCGGTGCCAGGTCCGTAATCACATGCGTGTAATTTTCCAGTGCGCATACAACTGCCAGCGGCAGCAGCAGGTACAGCATCGCTGATAAAATCTTTCCAAAGCGGATATTCAGTAATACAAATGCCCCCGCCGCAATTCCAAGCAGCACGCCAAGTGTAATTCCCAAAGTATCCATTCCGCTTCCGTATGCGGTAAACGCGGTTAAAATGAGGATAGCTGCGGTCGCCACAATGGCAGCCGCAGCCTGTTTTCTGTTCCAGATAAAAATTGATTTTTTCTTATTCATCGTTTCATCCCTACTTTATCACTTGCTCCTTCTGTGCTCATGTGTGAACAGATGATCCTGACAATATTCATAATTGCCGTCACACTTCGAGCAGAAGCGAAACTCCAAGTTGTCCCCGTCCAGCTCCGTCCGGCCGCAGATCGCACATTTATGCTTCGGTCCGTTCTTTGGCTGCACCTTTTTCACGTTACGTTTGAACTCTTGTCTGCGGTGAATCTGATGCGGCGTGAACCGGCTGAACCGCCCTGAAATCAGGAAAAATACGATAAAGTTGAACAGGGACGCGATAATCGCTACCCGGCTCGCCAAATTGCCCTGCACCAGTGATACGAGGATCATGACACCGTAAAGCGCGCCCATCCATTTCATCTTGATCGGGATAATAAAATACAGCATCACCTGCATATCCGGATACGTCAGCGCAAATGCAAGGAAAATCGACATATTAATATAGTATGTCGTAAACAGCATTCCGATCCCGATGTAGCCGGTCATACCATACAGAAGAAATGCGCCGATCACAGTAAAGATCAGTCCCGAAAAAATATAGACATCAAACTTGAAGCTGCCCCACGTCCGCTCGAGTGTCTGTCCGATCGAGAAATAGAAAAACAGCATGATGATCGTAAAAATATCGAGACTTGACGGCGGAATCAGAATCCACGTCACCAGTCGCCATACCTGTCCGTGCAGAATGTAATATGGCTCCAGGGTCAGATATCCGAGCATTTCCGGCGTCAGAAGCTCCAGCACATAGCCGGCCACGTACGTCGCGATAATAAACATCGGAAGATTCTTCAATGCATATCTTCCGTACTTCCGTTCCATTTTGTCCAGAAAATTCATATGTCGCCCTCTTTTTCATTTAATTCTTAACGCATCCATTATAGATTTGCCCTCTTCGTTTGTCAATCTGGATCATCTGTTTTAGATTTTTTTAAGAAAACAGCCGAATCTGACACAGGTACACAGATTTCATCTCCGATCTGCAGATTGTACAGATCAAGATATGGATTCGCAAATAAAAGCTCCGACACGCGCACACCGTATCGCTTCCCTATTTTATAGAGAGAATCCCCTTCCTCAATCGTATGCACCAGCCCGTGGCACTTCAGATGTCCCATGACAGCCACCTCTCCTACAATGTTCCTCTCGGAACAGAATATGCAAATGCGATGCGGTTTGTTACTCGCCTCTGATATATCTTTGTCGTTTTATCGAAAGATTATCTCTTGCCAACAAATCCTCAGTTGTATTATGATAAGATAATTAAAACCTTACGAAAGGAGCATTCTTTTTATGGCAGGCTCATCTTTTGGCACTATTTTCAGAATTACCACGTGGGGGGAATCCCACGGAAAGGGCATCGGAGTCGTCGTGGACGGCTGCCCGGCCGGGATTCCGCTGACGGAAGATGATATACAGCCGTATCTGGATCTGCGCAAGCCCGGACAGAACCGGTATACGACCAAGCGTGCGGAGGCCGACTCCGTCGAGATCCTCTCCGGCACCTTTGAGGGCCGCACAACCGGTACCCCGATCTCTCTGCTCGTACGCAATACCGATCAGCGTTCCAGGGACTATGGCTCGATTTCAGAGCTGTATCGGCCGGGACACGCCGATTATACATTTGATCAGAAATACGGTTTCCGGGACTATCGCGGAGGCGGACGCTCGTCCGGGCGGGAGACAATCGGGCGCGTGGCTGCCGGAGCGATCGCGATCAGGCTGCTCTCTGAACTCGGTGTGACGTTTACGACCTACGTCAGCGCAATCGGCCCGGTCTGCATCGACCGGAAGCACATGGACTACACCCGCATCTGGGAGAGCGACCTGCGCATGCCGGATGCCAGAGCCGAAGAACGCGCCAGAGCATGGCTCGAGGAATGTCTGCAATCACAGGATTCCAGCGGAGGCACAATTGAATGCATCGCCGAGCATGTCCCGGCAGGCTTAGGTGACCCGGCATTCGAAAAGCTCGACGCTGCTCTTGCAAAAGCAATCATGTCAATCGGCGCAGTAAAGGCTGTGGAAATCGGTGACGGCACTGAGGTCTCAAAGAGCCGTGGAAGTGAAAACAATGATTTTTATCTGGAAAATGCAGACGGCATTCCATATAAGTCGACCAACCACAGCGGGGGGATCTTAGGCGGAATCAGTGACGGCTCCCCGATCCGCATCCGCGCCTCCTTCAAGCCGACTCCGTCGATCGGACATCCGCAGAGTATGCTGACCCGCGACGGACACTGCGTCACTGAGGTCATCCACGGGCGGCATGACCCGGTGATCGTCACACGGGCAGCCATCGTCGTGGAAGCTATGGCCGCGCTTACGCTGGCCGACCATCTTCTGCTCAACCTTAGCTCCAAAATAGAAACGGTGAAAAAGATTTACGGAAGGGATTAATTCCTTCTGCCCACTTAACAAAAATTTTGTTCTGTGTTACACTGACATTAATAGTTCCGCAAAACATGGATGCTTATCTGCGTTCAGAATGTCGGAACAGATATTACACAGAGAAAACAGGAGGTTTAGATATGGATGGACAGGAAAAATATGTTGCATACGTCGGCACCTACACGCATGGCAGCAGCATCGGCATACATGTTTATGATATAGATATCGAAGCGGGAATTATGACCGAGCGGGAAGTGATTCCGGTAAACAATGCTTCTCATATGACAAAGTCCTACAACGGCAAATACCTCTACTCCATCGCAGATGAGGGTGTGGAAGTGCTCGCAATCAGTCCGGACGGAAGCTTAGAGCCGATCAATAAAGTCGGTATCGATGGCATGCGCGGCTGTTACCTCTCTACGGACAAAAGCGGTAAATTTCTCTTCGTAGGCGGTTATCACGACGGAAAGGTAACGGTCGTCCATACGCACCGTGACGGACGACTCGGCTCAATCATGGACGGTGTCTTCCACAAGGGACTCGGCAGTGTCGCAGAGCGGAACTTCCGTCCGCATGTGAGCTGCGTCATCCCGACTCCGGACGACAAATATCTGTGCGCCGTCGATAACGGCATTGACCAGGTCAAAATCTATCAGATCAATGAGCGGAGCGGCCGGATTCATCTCTTCGATATTCTGCGCTGCAAGCTCGACTCCGGCCCACGGCTCCTCACCTTCAGCCATGACGGACATTTTGCCTACGTCAACTGTGAGCTCACCAACGAAATCGTCGTCTACAAGTACGACGGCACCGGAAAGGCACCGGAATTCGAAAAAATTCAGGAGATTTCTACTCTGCGTGATCCGGAGACACTCGGCAGCGCCTGCTGCGGCATGAAGCTCGCTCCAAGCGGCAGGTATCTCTATGCTTCCACCGCCGGCGAAAACACCGTCGCTGTCTTTCGTGTTGACCAGGAGACCGGTATGCTGACCCGTATTTGCTGTCTTCCGATCAGCGGAGAATACCCGAAGGATATTGACATCTTCCCGGGCGAAAAGACGCTCGTCGTACTGAACCACGAGTCCAATGAGATCCGTTTTTTCACCGTAGATTATGAAAAAGGATTGCTCGTTATGAAAGGCCGTCCGATCAAGGTCGATACGCCAAACTGCATTCTGATCTCCAAAATCGGCTGCTGCTGACTGAAAGGAACCGGATACGATCCATGACCAGAGACCTGACTTATCACATTTCCGGTGCAGATACCGGAATCAAAATCGAAGAATATTTAAAACAGCTCGGCTGCTCTCATCATGTACTCACACATTTAAAGCGCACCGAGCACGGGATTGTACTCAATGGTGCATGGGCCTACGCCAGCCAGCGGCTGTCAGAAGGCGATCTCCTACAGCTGCACATCACAGAAGAAGCCTGCTCGGAACAGATCGTTCCGGTCAGGCTTCCTCTTCGTATTGTCTATGAAGATGCAGATCTGATGGTAATCGACAAGCCTGCCGATATGCCCATTCATCCTTCTGTCAACAACCACGACAATACACTGGCTAACGCTGTCATGTACTATTTTTCTGAGCAAAATCTCCCTTTTGTCTACCGCTGCGTCAACCGGCTTGACCGGGATACGAGCGGCCTGCTCATTCTCGCCAAAAATCTGTTCAGTGCCTCCATCCTCTATCAGATGTCTGCCCGCAGAGAAATCCACCGGCATTATCTGGCAATCGTCGAGGGCGAGACGCCTCCCTTTGGCACTATTGATGCGCCGATCGCCCGCAAAGCTGATTCCGCCATCATGCGCTGCGTAGATGCCATGCACGGAGATCTGGCCATCACCCACTATGAACAGCTCGCATTTTACCCGGAATCAGAAGCGCCGCAGATTCCTCCCTGTGGATTTTCTCTGCTGCGCATCCGTCTTGAGACCGGACGCACCCACCAGATCCGTGTACATTTTTCCCATCTGGGGTATCCACTCGCCGGAGATTTTCTCTATAATCCGGACAGTCCTGCCAGGATCACGCGACAGGCGCTGCACTCCTGCTCACTGGACTTTTGTCATCCGGTGACCGGCGAGCTACTGCATTTTGAAAGTCCGATGCCGGAAGATATGAATCAGTTGATTGAGACTGAAGGATTTCAAGCGTAGCTATTTCTACGCCATGCAGATGTTGGATAAATTAAAGGTTACTATGTGATGAAAAAGCCTCATATCTTGTACCCCTTCAGATAATAATTCTTCACAAAGTACATCAGCTCTTCCTCACCTCTCTGATCAAGAATCCGCAGCATCCCATGCAGCTCCCTTGAGGTCTGCGGATTCAGCAGATAATGACCTCTGCCGCGCTCAAAGTAGGTGAGCGGATCGTGCTGTGTGTATGCCTCTTTATTATAATTCTTTGAGGCACAGATCCGATCCATCAGCATCTCTGCCACATATCTCCGCGGCATCTGTACCGCCTGCAGCGGGCATTTCCCCTTCGCCGGTCTGATCGAGTAGTCGAGCCAGTATTCAAAATGATGCCGGTTGCGTCCCTTGTGATGCAGCCATGCAGCAGAATATCCCCGGTCCAGTCGTTCATTATTGTTCGGACTCGCCTTGCCGTCCGCATAATAGCGGCAGCCCATCAGGAACTCGATCGGCATATACTTTGACAGATCATGCATCAGTCCCTGCCGGTACAATCCGATCCGAAAGCAATGTTTCATCACAAGCAGCTTGTGTTCGGTAATTGTCTTAAAATGTCCTTTCACCTTATGCCAGGTGATACGTCCATCATTATTCTGTCTCATCTTCTCTACCTTCTAATATCATAATCGTTCTCGGCGGCACGCGGAAGGAACGGATCTTTCCAAGTGCTTCCGGCTGCAGCAGGAAGCTCTCCGGCTCTGATGTATCCATGACACGATACCACGAGGCGTGCTCCGCCAGAAGCGGCAGCGCAAACGTCTGCTCTGTCCAGTATAAATTGTATGCGATATAAATGAAACCGGATTCTCCGGCATAGCCTCCTGCATACATACAGCCAAACTGTCGCGTCGTGCGTGAAAAATCACAGTACCAGGCACGGTCACTGTGGTAAGACAAATCCGGATAGCCGCAGGAATTGCGGTCCGCACACAGAAGCTCGGTCGCCTGATGCAGCATCGGATGTACCTTTCGGTAAGCAATAGCGGACTGCACAAAGTGATGCAGCTGCTGTGTACTCTTTGACTGGTTCCAGCCCAGCCATGTCAGCTCGCTGTCATGACAGTAAGGATTATTGTTACCGTCCTGTGTGTTGCCAAACTCATCACCTGCAAGCAGCATCGGAACACCCTGCGCAAAAAGCAGCATAGCCAGCGCGTTTTTCTTCTGCCGCATCCGAAGCCGCAAAATCTCCTTTTTGCGTGTCGGCCCTTCCACACCGCAGTTCCAGCTGTAATTGTAATCGGTACCGTCCCGATCCTGCTCTCCGTTCGCCTGATTGTGCTTATAATCATAGCTCACGAGATCCTCCAACGTAAAGCCGTCATGCGTTGTCACATAGTTGATGACTGCACAACCCTTCGGATTTCTGCGCAGTCGCACCGCAAATGCGCCGGACTGCTCACCATCGCCCCTTAACATCCGCCTGCAATCATTCATAAAGCCATCATTGGACTCTGCCAGCCTGCTATGCCACATCTGTGCATTTTTCTGAACCAGACCGTCCGGAAACCACTCTCCGATCAGCTTTACATCCCGAAACATTGGCAGCCTTGCCAGTTCCTCACAGACAGTGCTGCGGGTCATCAGTACAAAACCATCCACATGGTACTCCTGTACCCAGTACCGCAGACATTCCAGAATCAGAAGCATATCCGTATCCTCTGTAAACGGAAATTCCAGAATCAGTTCCATACCAAGCGCATGTATCGCCCTGATCAGCTGCTTCAGCTCCAGATCCGGATCCGGCGACGCTGCATAGGAGGACTTCGGTGCAAAATAAAAGCCCGGGCCGTAGCCCCAGTAATTCATCCGCCACGCCTCTTCTTCCGGAAGCTGCTCGGCCGCACGCACAACAGCTTCCTTCTGTGTCTTTGGCACACCCTTTAACTCCAGCCGCGGCGTCATCTCCGCAAAATCATATACCGGCATCAGCCGAATCTGGTTGATGCCAAGCTCCCTCAGATAGGGAAGCTTTTCCCGCAGTCCCGCGAATGTCCCTTTATGGCGTACTCCTGAATTTTTTTGCTTTGTAAAGCCGCGCACGTGAAGGTGATACATAACCACATCCGGATACGCCAGCTGTGGACGCACATCCTCTCCCCAGTCAAAACTCTTCGTCAGAAAACTGCCGCGGATGCCATGTGCCGATTTGGGCAGCAGGCTCCCAAATGTCCCCCGGCCTTCAATTTTCCGCGCATACGGATCAGTCACGACCTGACCGTTCTCGCGGAAATTGTATTCGTAGGCTGACGTCCGCAGCTTCACTTTCATATGATAAAATCCACCCGCTGCCTCCTGCTTCGGAAACGGTATACTGGCTGCAATCACTTCGCTCCCCTTTTCATAAAGCAGCAGCTCCGGCTGTCCAGTCCCCGCGGCATAATATCCAAAATGAACACCGTCCTTCATGACAACAGCCCCCGGCTGAACACTGTCGTCCAACCATATCTTAAACTCATTTTCCCTCACTTGTTTTCCGCCTTTCTGTCCATTCTCACAGCTCGATGTCAAGCTCTACCGGACAGTGATCTGAACCCGTCACCTCTGTATGAATCTTCGCATCCTGCAATCGTTCCTTTAACGCTTCTGATACACAGAAATAGTCAATCCGCCATCCCGCATTTTTCTCCCGCGCGTGAAACCGGTACGACCACCAGCTGTAAATCCCCTCCTGATCCGGGTGAAAATACCGGAATGTATCGATAAAACCACTGTTCAGCATCTCGGTAAATTTATTTCGTTCCTCGTCGGTAAAGCCTGCATTTTTCCGGTTCGTCTTTGGATTCTTCAGGTCGATCTCCTTGTGCGCCACATTCAGGTCACCGCAAAATACGACCGGCTTTTCCTGCTCCAGCTTTTTCAGCCAGCCAAGAAATGCCTCTTCCCAGCGCATCCGGTAGTCCAGTCTCGCCAGCTCGCTCTGTGAATTCGGTGTATAGACCGTCACAAAATAAAAATTTTCATACTCCAGGGTAACCACACGGCCTTCCTGATCGTGTTCCTCCTCTCCAATTCCATAAAGAACACGCAAAGGCTCCTGTTTTGCAAAAACCGCCGTCCCGGAATAGCCCTTTTTCTTTGCATAATTCCAGTACTGAAAATAGCCCGGAAGCTCCAGCTCGATCTGTCCCTCCTGCAGCTTGCTCTCCTGAATACAGAAAATATCCGCATCTGCCTCATGAAAATAGTCTAAAAAGCCTTTCTGTACACAGGCACGCAGCCCATTCACATTCCAGGATATGAATTTCATACGCATTTTCTCCATTTCTTTCTGATCTTTTTTCAGTATAGCAATAATATTTCACTTTTTCCAGTCCGTTGTTGCTATTTTCCGTTATTTTTGATAAAGTAATCTCAGTACCGCAGGCAGTAAAGCTGACATGGCGTGTATCGCTGCCCGTTACCTGCGGAAACAAACAAATAAGAGAGGTATGTAAAATGAGCGAATTTGATGTGTGCAGCGGCAGCTGTGAGACCTGTGGTTCTGCCGAGGATTGCAGCAAGGCAACCATTACCCTGACACTTGACAATGATGAGACGATCGAGTGCTCTATCCTCACGATCTATGAGGCAGGCGAACGGGAGTATATCGCCCTTCTCCCGCTGAATGAGCAGGGAACTAATGAAGATGGCGAAGTATATCTTTACCGTTATACGCAGCAGAACGGCACCCCGATTCTCGACAACATCGAGGACGATGAGGAGTACGAGGCTGCTTCTGACGGCTTTGATGAGTGGCTGGATTCTCTGGAGTATGATGAGCTCGTCTCTGAGGACGAGGAGGACGAGGAGTAATCCTGACGGCCATTAAGTGTATATACGACATACTCCGGCTGGCAAGTGACCCCAAAAAGCATCCCACAAGGCAAAAATTCTGCCTCAGGGATGCTTTTCTCATTCATCCGTTTCTTCCAGCAGCGGCTCCAGAAATACAGACGGCTCCACGCGTTTTCCATACCGCTCCCGCACATAAAACAGGTGCAGACGATCCTTTGCGCGCGTCATCCCCACATAAAACAGTCGACGCTCTTCTTCAAGATCTGCCTCCATCGACGCTTTCCGATGCGGAATCGTCCCTTCATTGACATCTACCAAAAAGACCTCCTGAAATTCCAGTCCTTTCGCACTGTGGAGCGTCGCCAGCGTGATTGCATCCGGATCCCGCTCCTTTTTTCCGCGCTGCTCCAGCAGCCGTTCCTTATACGCAGTCAGATGCTTATACCACGCCTCCACCGTCTTAAACGGTCTGCAGCCATCCTGAATCTCATCCAGAATATCCGTCAGCTCTTCCGGTTTCATCCGACGCGCCTTCGCATATTCCTGAAGGTATTCCTCATAATTCATTCCGTATCGAATGTAATTGACCGCCGCATACGGCGCCATATCCTTCAGCATCCGCAAATCCAGCTCCAGACGGTCAATCCGGTCAAGCATCCAGTCCTTATCCTCATAATATGTCCGCAGCGTTTCCAGTGAAATAACCTTCGCATCAATTGCATCACGCGCAATGTATCGCTTCGGCCGGTTCATAACCTGCAAAAACTCCGCCCGATCCAGCCGCTCCCTCGCAAGGTGCAAATATGCAAACAGATCCTTTGCGATCCAGTGCTCATAAATATTCGGAAGGGCGTCCCGCATCTCAAACGGGATATTAAACTCCATCAGCCGCTCCGCATACGGACGTGCACCCTGATTCGTTCGATACAGCACTGCAATCTCATTTGGCGGCGTCCCGCGCGCAAGACTCTCCTGCACCTTTTTAATCAGATACAAGGACTCATGCTCCTGCCCGGAAAACTCCCGGATGTCGATCTGCCCCTGCCCTTTACGTACATGCACGGCGCGTTTGGCAAAGCGTTTTGTATTCTCACGGATCACAAGCTGTGCGGCACGGATGACCGAAGCAACAGAACGGAAATTCCGGTCGAGCACGATCTGCTTCGCATCCGGATAGTCCTTCGGAAAATTCAGCATAATCTCCGGCTTCGCCCCCCGGAAACGATAGATTGACTGGTCATCATCTCCGACGATAAACAGATTTCGCTCCGGATCTGCAAGCAGCCGCAGGATCGCATACTGTAAAAGATTGATGTCCTGAAATTCATCGACCAGGATATAGCGGTAATGCCGCTGCCACGCGGCAAGGATATCCGCCCGCTGTGTCAGAAGCTCATAGGTCATGGTCATCATATCATCAAAGTCCAGAAGCCCCTCTCTTCGATGCATTTCCTCATATTTTCGGTAAAAGCCCCGGAACACCTCCTCCGGACAGCTTTTAGAATAATAGTGTTCCAGCGGAATCTGCTCATTTTTCACCACGCTGATCTCGGAGGCAATTTCTGAAAGCGTTTCCTTTTCATCTTCAAAATGAAGTCCTGACTCTGAGAGCAGGCGCTGCAAAATCTGGTATTTCTTCTCCTCCGTCAGAATATTCGCCGCGCTGTAATGATAGGCATATTTCAAAATATGAAAAAAAACCGCATGAAAGGTCCCGAATGTGACTCCCCTTTGCCTTGACAATGCCTGAAAACGGCTCTGCATCTCCTGTGCAGCGGCCTTCGTAAAGGTGATCACCAGAATCTCCTGCGGTCGTACGTGATACGCTTCGATAAGATAACGGACTCTCTGCGTGATCACGAGCGTTTTTCCGGAGCCGGGTCCGGCCAGTACGATTGCCGGCCCTGCTCCGTGTGTAATTGCCTGATGCTGTGCATTACTTACCTGCATGCTACTCCACGCCCAGCTTCTTCAGTGCTGTGTGAATACGGGCAACGGTCTCATCCTTTCCGATGATTTCCATGATCTCCGTCGCGCCTGCCGGAGTCACCGTCTTTCCGGAAACAGCGACACGCAGCGGCCACATCACAAAGTTGACCTTGCAGCCATTTTCCTCCGTATAGATCTTCAGCATCTCAAAAAGTGCATCATTGGTGAAGGTCTCCTGTGCCTCAATCCGCGGAAGCAGTGCCTGAAGCGTCGCTGCCGCTGTCTCGGCATTGTTTTTGGACTTCTTATTTGTAAACAGGTCGGTATCATACTCCGGAAGCGTCTCAAAGAAGCTTACCATATCGGTGATCTCCGGGTATACCTCAATACGGGTACGTACCATCTCTGCAATCTTATGCAGATCCAGCTCCTTCGTGAGCGCTTTTTTCAGATACGGGAGCGCTGCCTCATAGAATATTTCCGGATCCATTGCCTTGAGATATTCACCGTTCATCCAACGCAGCTTCTGAATATCAAAGACAGCCGGGGATTTGCTCATATTGTGGTAGTCAAATGCCTCGACGAGCTCCTGTAAAGAAAAAATCTCACGGTTGTCCTGCGGGCACCAGCCAAGCAGCGCCACATAGTTTACGATTGCTTCGGAGACAAAGCCCTGATCCAGCAGATCCTCATAGGAGGAATGTCCGGAACGCTTGCTCAGCTTCTGATGCTCCTCATTTGTAATCAGCGGACAGTGTACATAGACCGGAACCTCCCAGCCAAACGCCTCATACAGACGGTTATACTTCGGTGCAGAGGAAAGGTACTCGTTTCCGCGAACCACATGGGTAATACCCATCAGATGGTCATCCACAACGTTTGCAAAGTTGTAGGTCGGATATCCGTCAGACTTGATCAATACCATATCATCGAGCTCTGCGTTCGGCACCTCGATCTCGCCATAGATTTCATCAACAAACTTAGTCGTTCCCTCATTCGGGACATTCTGGCGAATGACAAACGGTACTCCCGCTGCCAGCTTTGCCTCAACCTCTTCTTTGGACAAATGCAGGCAGTGCTTGTCGTACATCATGATCTCTTTTCCTGCCACCTCCTGGCGCAGGGAATCCAGACGCTCTTTATCGCAAAAGCAGTAATATGCCTCTCCTTTTTCGATCAGCTTCTTTGCATATTCCATATAGATGCCGGCCTTCTGACGCTCGCTCTGTACATACGGACCACAGCCGCCGTCCTTATCCGGTCCCTCATCATGGATCAGGCCGGTCTTCTGTAAGGTCCGGTAAATGATCTCTACCGCGCCCTCAACGTAACGCTCCTGGTCTGTATCCTCAATACGCAGCATAAAAGTACCACCTTCATGCTTTGCAATCAAATATGCATACAATGCCGTTCTCAAATTTCCTACATGCATCCGTCCGGTCGGACTCGGTGCAAATCTTGTCTTTACTTTACTCATCTTTTCTTTGTTCTCCTTCTTCTTGCATTATCGGAAGCGTATCTGTCTCGACACGCTCAGCGCCAGCCCCATCTCTACCATCAAAAATACGATGGAAGTACCTCCATAGCTGACAAACGGGAGGGTGATGCCGGTCGTCGGAATCGAATTCGTGACAACCGCAATATTCAGCACTACCTGCAGTGCTATATGTATGAAAATGCCAGATGCAATCAGCGATCCGAGCAGATCAGGCGCATTCTGTGCAATCATAGCAAGACGGTACAGCATAAATACAAACAGTAAGATGACAATCGCCGCACCGAATACACCAAGCTCCTCACAGATGATCGAGAAAATCATATCATTCTGTGCCTCCGGGATTGCCCCGAGCTTCTGTGTGCTGTTGCCAAGCCCCTTACCGAAAAATCCACCGGAACCAATCGCGTACAGTGCCTGCAAAATCTGATAACCGTTATCCCCGGCCTGTGCCTCCGGATGCAGCCATGTCTGAATACGCTGAATACGGAAGCTTCCGCCGTCTCCGGACATATTGATCAGCACAACAAGTAAAATCGCCAGCAACACAAGCCCGGCTGCCCCGACCTTCAAAAACGGAGCTGTCTTCGGATGTGCGATAAAAATAAGCGCTACAACAATACCGAGAATGATCGTCGCAGTACTTAAGTTCTGTGTAAATATGTAGGTAAATCCGGCGGTCAGTCCGCCAAAGCCAAGTACGATAAAAACAGACTTCCATCTCTCTATATACTTGCCAATCTTTACAATCAGTACCGGAATAAATAAAATAACGGCCAGCTTCGCCATCTCTGCCGGCTGAAATGAGATCGGACCAATGTAGATCCACCGTTTTGCACCGTTAACCTCACGCCCGATGAATCTGGTAAGAAATAAAAGCACAAGCGAAGCCTCATAAAGCGGTGCTGCAAAACGCGCCAGATAATGATAGTCCAGTCTGGAGACAAAAAATCCAATTCCCAACGCTGCGATACTGATCAGCGTCTGCTTTCCAAAATAGCTCATCGTGCTCTGTGTCTCTGAATTTATCATCGACTTATACGCGGTCGCACTGTAAAGCATGATCAGTCCGAAGCTTGTCAGCAGAATCACGACTGCCAGCAGGTTGTAATCGTAATAGTCCTGACCTGCCGCAATCATTCTGCGCAGCTTCTTAATTGTCTGACCCTTTTTTCTTGCTGTCGGCGCTTTTCTGCGCACCGGCGTCAAATGTTCTGATCTTACTGCCATAAAAATCCCTTCAAATTGATCTTCACACGTATTCTGCACTCTCCAAGGCGCCGGCAATGACAGGCCCAGGATAAAAGCAATACAGGTCTATCCTCTCGGATGTGCCTCACTGTAGACCCGCTGCATTTTCTGCAGATTAAGATTCACATACATCTGAGTCGTCGCGATATCGGAATGTCCCATCATCTGCTGTACACTGCGCAGGTCCGCCCCATTCTGTACCAGATGCGCAGCAAAGGAATGACGCAGGGTATGCGGGGTAATATCTGTCTCGATCCCGGCTCTGGCCGCGTATTGCTTGATCAGCTTCCAGAAGCCCTGGCGGCTCATGGAATGCCCGGAACAGTTTACAAACAGGAACTCACTTTCCTGCCCGTGCAGAAGTATACTCCGGCTGCCCAGCAGATAACGCTCCAGCGTCTGCTTCGCATTATTGCCAAACGGGATCACCCGCTCCCTTCCCTCGTCCTTACAGATAACGTAATTCATCATCAGATTCAGGTCATTTTGTTTCAGGGAGATCAGCTCGGACACCCGCATCCCGGTCGCATACAGAAGCTCAAGCATCGCACGGTCACGGATCTGCTTCGGCGTATTTCCGGAAGGCTGCTCTAACAGCCGCACCGTCTCCTCCATGCTCAGAATCTCCGGCATTTTTTTCTCGATATGCGGTGCTTTTACCTGTTCCGTCGGATCATCCATCCGCAGATGCGATTTACAGGCATAATGAAAAAAAGCCTTCATCGAAGCCACATTGCGTGAAACAGTAGCCGTTGAAAGCCCCTGCTTTTCCAGATATAAAATATATGAATTTAAGTTGGTCGAGGTCACATTCTCGACATGCTCCACACCATGCTCACCAAGATAACTCTCCAGCTTGCGCAAATCACGCTGATAAGAGCTGACGGTGCTCGCCGATGCATTCTTCGTCTCTTTCAGGTAATTAATAAACAGAGGCAGCTCCAGTTCCATATATCACGATTCCTCTTCTTTCTCGTCCGGTATCTCTTCCCTCATACAGCCCGGGCACAGGCCATTGCCCGCACACAAACCAATTTACAATAGGTACTTCACATTTTACGCAGTTTGTTATGTAAAGTCAACGGTAAATTTCACATAAAATCAGTCTGGAATCCAGCATTTCTGCGCTTTTACCAGATGTCGTAAAACTATTTTTTTCCGGCACCAGATATGGTAAATTCATTTCCGGGAATATACAGCCAGAAAATGCTTATTCTGTGTTCACATCAGTCCGGGAATTACCTGCAGCAGCCGCATCCCTATAAATGCCTCCATTCCGCATCCCACCGCACAGAGCATGAGCATGCTCAGAAACTCTCTCCTCATCCACCCGGAGTATGTTTTTTCAAAATCCAATGTCCGCGTTGCTCTGTCATACTCTGCAGGACATTCCTCCCGTGGCTCCCCTTCCCGTCCTGATATTATGCCGCAGTCCCTTTTTCGCTCAATTCCATACTTGCTAAAATACAGCCGGAGCTCTCCCCGAAAAGCAAGTACATACAGAATCCACTGCGGAAGCAGGCAACACAGGAACAGCAGGATGCCATTTGTCCCCTCCCGCAGTAAAAAGAGTGACAGCAGCATACCGCCTGCAAAAAAAATCCAGAAAAGCAGAAGCAGATGCGCAAAAAATCCAAAAGGGGTATAGCTGCTCATCCATAAAAAGCAAATCAGACGCAGACGTTTGACCAAAAGATACCAGAAAAGCTGTGTAAAGTCCGAATCGGGCAGCTGCGCAAATTTTCCAAAGCTGTACAGGCTGAAAAATCCGGCATAGCTTCCATCTCCCATGCGAAACAGCTTCGGGGCTACCACCCCTGCCAGTAACCCAAGCAGAGCAGCCGCCCCAAAGCTGATCAAAATCCGTCTTTCCTTTTCCACAAAACAGCCCTCACAGATGCTTTTTTACAATCTATGCGGACATCTGTGGCGCTAGTATCTCTTTTCCTGCGTCAGCGTACCTAGGACAATATATCGTTTTAACGCTTCATAAATCTCCGTCTCGGTCGGCGGACAGCCCTTCACACAGAAATCAAACCCAGATGTGCAGTTTCCGACTCCGAGCTTTCCATGCTTCCCACGATACCCCTGTCCAATGCATATCTTTTCTCCCAGCTGTTCAAGCAGGCCCTCCTTCCGCAGGCGATCCAGCGCCGGAAGCAGATACCCGTAACAGGCACTGCACGATTCAACCTCCTGTACAAGGTCCTGTACGGCTACTACTTTATCCGCGTAAGGGAGTTCTTCATCCCAGATAGCACTTCCTTCCAGATAATACGTTCCTTCCTCTGCGAGCACTCCGATCTTGGCATGCTCAAGATCGGTCGAACCGGCACCGAGCTGTTCGGCCATCTGAATATATGGCACTTCCTCAATACCATAGTGGAGCAGGCCGCAGACGTAAGTATCCACGAGTACCGGATCCCGTGAGACCATGATACAGTTCTTCACGACTGGATTGCCACCGTCCTCAAAGTCCAGATCACCGCAGATGTGATCCACCACAATGAAGTCCTGACGGATGCCCTTTGCCAGATGTGCAATCGGACGGTGCAGCCCCATCGCATGGAAATGTCGTTTCTCCGTATTTGGCAGAAGACCTTTCATATTCTTCAGAGCACAGGTAATCTTTGTCTGACAATGGCCCTTGAGCACCGGTACATTGATCAGAAAATCGATATCTTTTACACAGCTGCAAAGCTCCAGCTTTAGCCCGTCACAGTCCTTTGTAAAATGTGTATCCTTCTGTGCATCCAGAAGCGGCACGCCGTACTGTTCCGACAGTTTCCAATAGCCGCACACCTCAAACGACTCTTCCGTGCGGTCACCTACCCAGGATCCCTCTGCGATCACAAGATTCCGGCAACCGTGATCCTGCAGGTATTCAATAATTCCCGCCACGATCTCCGGGTGGGTCGTCGCCCCCCATGAAGCATCCGCCGGTGCCACAAGATTCGGCTTGATCCCGATCCGACAGTCGTGATCCGATATCAATCCAATCAGATCCGCCGCCTCGAGCAGCTCCTTCGTCATTTTCTTATAATCCGTTCCATATCGTTTTAAAATCTGGTTCTGTTCCAAATATATTTCCTCCCGGTTCTGTCAGTCGTAAATACCATGATGCCAGAGGCAAAAGGTAAAGCGGACATTCGCAATCCGCTTCGCTACTTGCTCATGAACGCAGTCGCTTCGCGATCTGTCAGTGGGAGCTTTCAACTCCCACTGACATAAGCATCCCCCCTCACCCGCCGCTTAGTGCTCCGCGTACTTGAAGCGGGGGAATGCTTATCTGCGTTCAAAAAGAGATTCCGTAAAAGGAATATTCTCCGTAGCGCCGTGTTCCGTCATACGGGATCTGCACAAAGCCGTTTTCCTTGTGGAGTGCACACTGGATCAGCTTTTTGGTCAGATCCGGGACGTCTTCGCGGGTAAGGGCCTCATCGATGTCGAGCCAGAGGACCTCACTGTTCTCATTGTGGTCGGAGACGGCGTGTCCGGATACATAGTCAGCAGAGAAGGCGACATACCAGTCCTTCTGATTGAAACGGATGCCGATGAGCTCCTTCGGCTCGACGACGATGCCGGTCTCTTCCATATATTCGCGCTTCAGAGCCTGCTGCGGTGTCTCACCCGGCTCCACATAGCCGCCCGGCACGATCAGACGGTTCTTGCCGACACCGTAGGTGTGGCGGGCCAGCAGTACCTTATGGTCGCGGATGACGATGCCGGTGACAGACTGACAAAAATGCTGCTCATTCATAATGACTTCCTTTGTTTTCTCAAATTTTAACTGAATCAAGCAAGTCCCCTGCTTCAATTGTGCAAAGCAATAAGCAGTGGGTTGGGACTTGCCTGCGCTTTCTATACCTCCAGCACGACCGCCTGATATCCGGCGAGGGTGAGCGTTTTGCCATCCTCTACAAGCGTCGGAAGGTTGTTGAGCACGACCTTTTTCAGCTCCTGCGGAAGTGTGACGGTCTGCGGCTCTGTCTGATAGTTGCCGATGACGAGCAGCGTTTTCTCAGAAGATTTGCGGTAGTAGGCCATCAGGTTGTGACGGTCCTCCCATACCGGGATGCACTCGCCGTATACGACAGTCTCGGCGTACTCCGGATTTTTGCGAAGTGCCGTCAGCTTGCGGTAGTACTGGTAAACGGAGTCCGGATCGTTTCGCTGGCTTTCCAGGTTAATCCGTGTGTAGTTCGGGTTCTCCGTAAGCCACGGGGTGCCGGTTGTGAAGCCTGCATGTGCCTTGTCATTCCACTGGAACGGTGTGCGGGCGTTGTCGCGGCTGTGGAGGGAAGCGACCTTCATTGCTTCCTCCGGAGTCAGTCCGGCCTTTATGGAGACTTCGTACTCATCCAGGGTGGCGATGTCGTCGATCTGGTCAATGGAAGTGAATTCCATATTTTCCATACCGATTTCCTGTCCCTGATAGATGAACGGAAGTCCGCGGAGCATGACATTCATCGTGGCGAGTAGCTTTTTGCTCGTAGGAGTCACTTCACCATCCGGAATATAGAAGGAAACGCCGCGCGGCTCATCGTGGTTTTCGATGATATTTGAGAGGAATCCGATGTCGCCGATCTTTCTCTGGCTCTCGAAGCAGCGGTTCCGGTAGTCGTCCGGCGTGATGCGGGTCGCAGCATACCAGCCGAGGTCACTTTTACCGAAGGTTGTCTCATTGAAATCAAACATGGTGGAGAAGTAGCCGCCGTCGCCGATAAAGAGCGGAAGGTCACCCGGCTTTTCGTCGAAGACTTCGCCTGCGGTGAAAGCATCGTATTTGGCAAAGGTGCGGTCGCGCATTTCTCCGAGAAACTCGCCGACGCCGGTCGCTTCCTTGAGCATTAACTGTATCGGGGCAAGTCCGTCGTCCCGGTCTGCCGGATAATCCTTAAACGGAAGTGCCTTTTTGATGTTGATGATGGCGTCGATGCGGAAGCCTGCAAGGCCTTTGTCGAGCCACCAGTTGATCATGGTATAGATTTCTTCACGAAGCTCCGGGTTTTCCCAGTTCAGATCCGGCTGCTTTTTATGGAAGACATGCAGGTAGCACTTGTCCGGGTGTCCCGGCAGCGGCTCCCATACCGGCCCGCCAAAGTAGGAGCGCCAGTTGCACGGCAGCTTGCCGTCCTTGTAATCTTTGATATAAAAGTATTTGCCATATTTTCCGTCCGGATCCTCGCATGCCTTCTTGAACCACTCATGCTCATCGGAGCAGTGGTTGACGACGAGGTCCATGAGGATGTGCATATCACGCTTTTTTGCCTCTGCAAGCAGCTCCTCCATGTCCTCCATCGTGCCGAAGCGCGGGTCGATGTTGTAGTAATCCGAAATGTCATAGCCCTGATCGGCCAGCGGGGAGCAGTAGATCGGGGAGAGCCAGATGATGTCGACACCGAGCTCCTTTAAATAGTCCAGCTTGCTGATGATGCCGCGCAGATCGCCGATGCCGTCGCCGTTTGAGTCACAGAAGCTCTTCGGATAAATCTGATATGCTACTTTTTTATGCCACCATTTACGTTCCATTTTATATTATTCCTCCTGTATAAATATGTCGGGGCAGTTTCTTCAGAGTCCCTAACGGATGCCTGCGAATTGCTCCGCTGCGAAGCAGCTACCGCAATTCTACAAACATTCGAAATCCGCTGATTTACTACGTAAATCGCTACTT
>ERZ809224.1112-NODE-1112-length-20969-cov-9.310462_pt1 | contig 20969 bp, 19 predicted proteins | sample MGYA00520513_ERZ809224 | MGnify/ENA primary metagenome ERZ809224 (study PRJEB31576, sample SAMEA3212658) | Homo sapiens | biome: human-gut; feature: human gut; material: fecal | place: Sweden | collected 2012 ... | reverse complement strand
CAATTCCGGATTCTTCTTTTGAGAAACGTATTTCTTTATCCGGGGAAATATATTCTCTCTCGGTATCTTGTTGCGCTGTACCGGCCTCCTTAAAAATCCTGATGAATTCCTTCGCGCTGCCGTCCATGATAGGGATTTCCTCGCCGTCGATCTCGATCAGCAGGTTATCGATACAGAGTGCCGCCAAAGCTGCCATGAGATGTTCCACAGTCTTCACTACAGCTTCATTTTCTTTAAGGGAAGTTCCCCTGGATGTATCATATACGTTGTTTACCAATGCATGTATTACGGGACTTCCGGGAAGATCCGTTCTTTTGAAAATAATGCCGTGATTTGCGGCAGCCGGTTTAAAATGCAGGTTCACCTGCTGTCCCGAATGTAATCCCTTTCCGGAAATAGTGGCAGGTTGAGCAATAGTTGATTGATATTCCATTGATATGTTTCTTAATTATTCCTGGGTAAGATTCTTTTGTGACTTTTCGATCCGGTCAACCTGTTTGTATAATTCAGGAAGTTTTTTACGGTAAATGATCAGTTTTTTCTCGTCCCCGTAAGGGATAGCCGGACTGCCCAATACAGTTTGTCCTCCGTTTATGGAATTGGTTACTCCTGATTGCGCGCCGATTGTAACACGGTCTCCGATCACAAGATGACCTGCGATTCCTACCTGACCGGCGACAATACAATGCCGGCCTACTTTGGTGGATCCCGAAATGCCTACCTGGGCGGCACAGGCGCTGCCTTCGCCCATTTCCACATTATGGGCGATCTGGATAAGATTATCCAGCTTCACATCTTTCCTTATAACGGTAGAACCCATCGTGGCCCTGTCGATACAGGTGTTGGCGCCGATCTCCACGTTATCTTCTATTACCACGTTCCCGATCTGGGGTATTTTAATATATTGTCCTTCATGGCTTGCAAAACCGAAACCGTCGGAACCGATTACCGTACCTGCATGTATGATACAATTATTGCCCACTATACAATCTTCATATAGCTTAACTCCGTAATATAGCACGGTCTCCTGTCCGATACGGGCATTATCTCCGATGCACACATGAGGATATATCCTGGCGTGATCTGCAATCACGGCATGATCACCGATGCTGGCGAATTCACCGATATATACATCATGACCGATTTTGGCGGAAGGAGAGATACAGGCCTTATCTGAAATTCCTTTCTTCACATTTTTCATACTCCGGTAATACTCCAGCAGCTTGGCCAGTGCCAGGTATGAATCCGGTACTTTGATCAGTGTAGCGGCCACCGGATGCTCGGGTACAAAATCTTGATTCACGATAACGGCGGTGGCTTTGGTTTCATATATATAATGAGTATATTTGGGATTAGCCAAAAAAGTTAATCCTCCTTCGAAACCTTCTTCTATCTTACAAACATTGGTAACGATGGCTTCCGGATTCCCAACGATCTCAGCCGAAAGGAGTTCCGCGATTTGTGCAACAGTAAATTTCATATAAAATAATTTCGGCAAAAATAAGGATTCCTCCGTTACTATCGACAGTATTTGCAAAAAACCTCCTTGTCCTTCCGCATTGAGGCATAGAGGCAGGATACCGTAAAATCTATTATCTTTGCCTCAAAAATTCCCGATGAAGCGATGGTTGTTGTTGATCCTTTTTTCCTTTGCCGGAAAATTATTTTACGGCTCGCCGGAAATCAGCGTTCTGACCTGTTCGCCGGGAAATGAGATCTATTCCGTTTTCGGTCATAGCGCTATCCGGGTTACCGATAATGAAAAAGGGATCGATGATATTTACAATTTCGGGATGTTCGATTTTGATACACCTCATTTTGTCTTAAAATTCGTTAAGAAAGAACTTTATTATTTTTTGGATATACAACGTCCTCAATCCTTTATCGCGGAGTATACCGCTTCCAACCGGAAAGTGGTAGAACAGCGACTTCATTTAACGGAAACCCAGAAAACGTATATTATGGGACGTTTAGAGTTTTTATACCGGCCTGAAAACCGGTATTACCTGTATGCTTTTCTGGAGGAAAATTGTTCCACGGCAATCCGGGACCTGCTATTGGAAGCAGGTGTTCCGTTTACCATTCGTCCCATAGAAAAAACAAACCGGGAACTTATCGAGGAGCATTTGACCCGTAAACCATGGTTAAGGCTGGGTATCAATATGGTATTGGGGAAAACGCTGGATAAACCCAATGATAACTTCAAAAGCATGTTTCTTCCGGAATATTTATACCGGGAACTTAACGGGATTACAAACGGAGCACGACCGTTAGTGGAATCCATTATTTCCCTTAACGATATCGACCTCTCCGGTCAGGAGAAAAGTACTCCTTTTATCAAGCCGTTCACATTGTTCCTTATAATGCTCCTGGTTGTTCTGTTGTGGAATTCCAAACCCGTAGCCACTACGTTATATACATGCGTAGCGGTGGTAGGATTGGTTTTGACTGCCATGATGCTCTTTTCGGCCCACGCAGAAGTGAAGTGGAATTTTAATATTTTATGGTGCAATCCACTATATCTTATCTATATCCCTTTCCTTGTCAGGAATAAAGGGGAGATACTATTTCCTGTTTTTTTTATCCTGACTATTGTAGCTACATTAATCATATGGATATTCAATATCCAGCAATTCGACTGGGCTTTGCTACCGCTTTGGATAGCACTCATTCTGTTGCAGGTAAAACCGCTTACCGGTTATTACAGGGAATATAGTAAAACAAAAGGGTAATTTTATTTTAAGATTGCTGACACGAGCAGCATCATAGGCCGCCTTAGCTCATCTTTCATGGCCGGAAGTTGTTCCATGCTTTCTTTAGAAGGTTCCGGTTCTCTTATCTCTTTGATATCAAATCCGTTTTTAAGCATATCGTTAAGATATGTGGTAAGGGTTTTATGATATTTGACCACTTTTTCTCCTAAAAATACACTCTCCCGTTTTCCTTCGGTAAAATAACGGTCCACTGGCCAGTGAAGCGGTTTGCCGTCCACATCGTAATACCAGTCCTGGCTTCCGTATGCGGTAAAAACAGGATGTTCAACGGAAAAAACGAAGTTTCCTCCCGGTTTAAGGCAATGGCTGATCTTTTTGCAGATCTGGTGGAATGATTGTATATAATGAAAAGTAAGCGAGCTTAATACGATATCAAAATTGTCCTCGGGAAAATCGATATCTTCCACAGGCATCCTTATGTACTCTATTCCCGGTAAATTATTAATCTCCTTTGCCTTATCAAGCATTTTTTCCGAAATATCGATCCCGGTTACCGACAACGCACCGTTTTCAATAGCGTAACGGCAATGCCATCCGAACCCGCATCCCAGATCCAGTACGCTTTTCCTGGTAAAATCGGGTAACATTTTTTTCAGGATATGCCATTCTCCTGCTCCCTGCAATCCTTTCACAGAACGGTCCATAGAACTGTACTGACTGAAAAATGCCGGATCATCATATTTATTTTCTTTCATCTGATAATTATTAATGGTCAATGTAATTGAATGGCAAAAATAGTATAAATAGACAAGGAACCTTACCGCTTATGATTTTGCTTTTCGTTGACAAATATGGAATGGCTTATTTGAAATGGAATTTAAAACAAAATTAACAATTCGATGTTACAGTAAAATCTTTGTAAACTCAAGAAAATGGCATTACATCAGATCAATCAGGATAATGTAAAAAGTATATTCGATGATTATGCACAACCCGCGGCTAACCATCCTATTCCCAAATATCAATTACCGACGGAACCTACTGATTCCCGGGTGATCCGGGATCTGATCCTGGACGAGTTGCTGCTCGACGGGAATGCCAAACAAAACCTGGCTACTTTTTGCCAGACTTATGAGGATGAAGAAATCCATGTGCTTATGGATCGTTGTCTGGATAAGAATATGATCGATAAAGACGAATATCCGCAAACAGCGGAAATAGAAAACCGTTGCGTACATATTCTGGCGGATCTCTGGCATTCTCCGCAAAGTGCCGATACAATCGGTTGTTCAACCACAGGATCCAGTGAGGCGGCCATGTTGGGCGGACTGGCTCTGAAATGGAAATGGCGTAAAAAGAGGGAAGCGGAACATAAAGATACTGCCAGGCCGAATCTTATTACCGGACCTGTACAGGTTTGCTGGCGGAAATTCGCACGTTATTTTGATGTGGAATTACGGGAAATCCCTATGGAGCATGGCCGGTTGTTAATGACACCGGAAGAAGTGATTAAGCGGATCGATGAAAACACGATCGGTGTAGTACCGACATTTGGGGTAACCTTTACTTTGCAATACGAAGATGTGAAAGCCATCAGCAAAGCATTGGATGAATATGAAAATATTACGGGACTGGATATTCCGATACATGTGGACGCGGCCAGCGGTGGCTTTGTAGCACCTTTCATACAACCCGATATCGTGTGGGATTTTAAATTGCCCCGGGTTAAATCTATAAATGCGTCGGGACATAAATACGGCTTATCCCCTTTAGGTGTGGGCTGGGTAATCTGGCGTGAGAAAAATGATCTTCCGGAAGAACTTATCTTTAACGTCAATTACCTTGGCGGCAATATGCCTACATTTGCCCTCAATTTCTCCCGTCCGGGTGGACAGATCATCGCGCAGTATTATAACCTGCTCAGGCATGGAAGGCAAGGTTATCGGCAAATCCAGCAATCCTGTCTCGAACATGGCATTTTTATCGCGCAGGAAGTAGAAAAAACAGGATTGTTCGATATTCTGTACGATGGAAGATCCGCGCTGCCGGGCGCGGCCTGGATGCTGAAAAAAGGGGTGAATCCGGGATTTAATCTTTATGACCTTTCCGACAGGATGCGGACACGCGGATGGCAGATCGCTTCTTACTCGTTGCCGTCCAATTGTGAAGATATGGTGATCCAACGGGTTTTGATAAGGCACGGCTTTAGTCATGATCTGGCTCAATTAATGATCGATGACCTGAAAAGATGCATCGATTATTTTGAATCTCATCCTGTATCACATGGTTCGGACCAATCGGAATCAGGAGGATTCCATCATACCTGATTAATTAACATAGGTTTGGTAATCGGCGTAACCGTATTATTTGTGGTAATGCCTCTGTAATCAGTAATAATCGTTTTAGGAAAAGCTGAAAATAAAAATGGAAAAAGCGGTTGAAAGACGGTTATCCCAAATATCCGGATAGTCTGTTAAAAAAAGATAATTTTAAATCCTCATAAATTAGCCAAATGAACTTATAGGATATCTTTATTGTTCTTTGTCTTATAATTATTTTATGCAATTTTACAATAATAATTAATTAAATAATTCAATATAAATTTGAATAAAAAATCTACAATTAATAAGATTATACATAGAATAATATTAAAATACAGTTATTAATTAAATTAAAAAAATCATGAAAAAGTTAATGTTTATTTTGACGTTTATTATGGGTACCGGTTTAGCCTTTCAATCCTGTAATTCAACGGATCAGAAGGTTAAAAACGAAGTTGACAGGGTAATTGGAAATCATGCTACCGTTTCTGCTTCCGTAAATGACAAAGTGGTAACACTTACGGGTACCGTTGATTCCCAGCAGGAAAAAAATGCTGCCGAAAATGCTGCACGTTCGGTGAAAGATGTGAGATCGGTAGTTAATAATATCACGGTAAGACAAAGTGTAATGGGTATGACCGTTAATTCGGACCAGACACTACAATCCACGATTGAGGCCCGTCTCAATTCCGAAGGATACCGTGATGTAAGGGTTAGTGTAAATAACGGCGAAGTTGTATTACGCGGAGACGTTGACCGCAACGATCTTTCCAGGGTAATGCAGATTGCCAATGAATCTAATCCGAGAAGAGTTACCAATAATTTAAATCTCAGATAATGCAGTTACAGGATAAATATAATAAGTTAATCGATTTTGCCCGGCAGTCCCACGTGGATGATTTGTCCGTGCAGGAAAGAGATAATGTGTTATATATTTCAGGGCACACCTCAAATCCTGTTAAAGACAAAATGTGGGATATTTACCAGGAAATCGATCCGGACATGCGTTCCGGAGACATTGTAATGGATATTCAGGCTGACAATACCCAGACGGATCACAACCAGTCTCAAAATGAGACGCAAACTTATGAAGTTAAGTCGGGGGACAGTTTGAGTAAAATCGCTACCCAATATCCAGGAATGACCTGGCAAAAGATTTTTGACGCGAATAAGGATACGATCAGCGATCCCAATAAGATATTCCCCGGTCAAAAGATTAAAATACCCAAAAATTAATCTGGTGTATTACGAAGAGTTAAGGAAGGAGAAATCCTTCCTTTTTTGGTTGTACATGTTTATCTTTTTAAAGATCCTTCGGTAACCCTCAGGATGACAACTGTAGATGGCGTGTTGAAGGAGACGAGGACCAAAATCCTTGTCATGTTGAGCGTAAGCGAAACATCTGAATCATGCTTTGGAATTTCTGTTGGAAAGTGATTAAAGATCCTTCGGTAACCCTCAGGATGACAACTGTAGATGGCGTGTTGAAGGAGACGAGGACCAAAATCCTTGTCATGTTGAGCGTAAGCGAAACATCTGAATCATGCTTTGGAATTTCTCTTGGAAGTGATTAAAGATCCTTCGGTAACCCTCAGGATGATAATCAGTAAATGGCGTGTGGAGGGAAGGTCGAAAGTCCGTGTCATGTTGAGCGTAAGCGAAACATCGGAGATATTAGGCCTGTTTAGTCGTAACAGCACCTTCGAGACGGGTTTTGACCAAGCAGCCCGGATATTCCTTGGTAATAAAATCGATCATTTTTTCCCGTACATCCACCTGAAGATCGGCATTGAAGCCGGAGGTGCTGCTGCTGAGCAATATTCGTATTTCCACACAATTGTCCCGTATATCCGTAACCTGGACATTGGCCACGCGTTTATCCCATTTCGGATGGTTTTCCAGGATCGTATTCAGTTGCTTACGAATAGCATTTACATCGATGGAATAGTCGGTATATAAAAATACCGTACCCAGTATATTCGTGGAATTGCGGCTCCAGTTCTGAAAAGGGTTATCCAGGAAATAGTTTACCGGTAATATCAGTCTCTTTTCGTCCCATAATTTTACCACCACATACGTCAGGGTAATTTCTTCGATAATTCCGTTCTGTCCTTCCACCACAACCTGGTCATCAAGGCGGATAGGCTGGGTAAGCGCGATCTGGATTCCGGCGAAAATGGCACCGATACTTTTCTGGGCGGCGAAACCGGCAATAATACCGGCTATACCGGCAGAAGAGAGCAATCCTACCCCGATAGCCCTTATTTTATCGAAAGTCATCAGGCATAATGCAACGGTTACGACGGTAATGATAGCGACGAAAATCCCTTCGAATATTTTCATTTTTGTGAGTCCGCCCCTCGATTTGGCGCTGTCGGCTGCGTCCGTATTCAACTTGTTTTCATAGTAATAAAAAATGGCCCGCACCACTTTGATCAGGATCCATCCGATCGTCAGGATCAGGAGCATATTCCCGATTTTGGACAATGTGCCGTAAAAAGAGGTTTTCGATAAGAATGAATAGGCGCTGAATATCCTGAAGGTGATCCAGAATAATAACCATAGTACCGGAACCCTCATCAGGTCGATCACAAAATCATCCACCCTGTTTTTGGTTTTAGCGGCTTTCCTCCTCAGGAACCTTAAAACAATGGAATATACGACATAGACCAGAGCCAGGGTTAAGATAAATAATACCGAACTGGAGATGATATGTCCTGCCTCACTGTTGAAAAAATCTTGGAAATTCATATATGATTGGATTTTAAGTTTTACTTATTTATTTGATCAGCCGGTTTAAGAAATAGAGTGTTTTATTTTGGTTCGGCAGGTTATATTTGGCTATTTTGGAATTTTTCCCTACTTTAATGGTAATTGCTTCTTCCGGCAATGACATGAATAATTCGTCGTCTGTCGTATCATCTCCCATGGCCAGTATAAAATCGTAATGCTTTTTTTCTAATAATCGCTGTGCATCAGATCCCTTATTATAATGAGGAGATTTAATCTCAATGATCTTATTTCCTTTCATGATCTGCAGATTCTCTTTGCTACATGGGGTTACCATTGCATTGATCAATTGATTGACGCGTAATTCCGCCAATCCGGGATCCACTTTACGGTAATGAAAGACCAGCGAAGTTTTTTTAATTTCCAATAAAGAACCGGGAGTTTTCCTGACCATCAGTTCCATGGTTTTCAAAATATAATCGTTCCATTGAATTTCCGGAAGATTTTCATGCCATATACCGTTCTCTTTATAAAATGCCCCGTGTTCAGCCGCAAGGTCGATTGGTAATTTTCCCAACCATTTATCCAGTAAGGAACGGTTCCGGCCGCTGCTTACCACTACTTTATTGAACCGGTTGTGCCCCAGTTTTTTAAGTATGTCCAATAATGGATAAGTAGGAACCGATTGTCCGGGATCGTTTTTGAATCCCACCAAAGTACCGTCATAATCCAGGATGATTAACCGGTTTCTGGCCTGGTCGTACGCATGTTTAATATTGATGAAACTCTCTTTTCTGAGAATTTTACTTCTGAGGTTATCGTTTGATTGCCGGGCCTGCCTGAGTTCCTCTATTAAGTGCTCTGCCCAATGATTGACAGTATTTGTGGCAATGGTTTTCTGCATCGATTTCAGAATACGCTTTTGCTTTTTTACAGGCATTTTCAAAGCTTTTACCAGTGCGTCTTCAATTTCCCCGATATCATTGGGATTGACAATCAGAGTTTCTGATAATTCCGTGGATGCTCCGGCCATTTCGCTAAGAATAAGGATTCCGGGTTTGTTTCTTTTAGTGGCGAGGTATTCTTTCGCGACAAGATTCATTCCGTCTCTTAACGGAGTTACCAAAGCAATATCGGCTATGTAATAAAGGGCGCATAATTTTTCAAAATCGAAAGAGCGGTAGAAATAGTGCACCGGAACCCAGTCCATGGTGGAAAACTGTCCGTTGATAGCCCCTACCATTTTATCAATCTCATTCTTTAATTCGTTATATTTTGATACTTTATCCCTTGAAGGGGAAACAATCATCACCAGGGTTACTTTTTTCCGATATTCCGGATGATGGTTCAGGAAACTGGTGAAACCCGATAACCGTATTAATATTCCCTTACTGTAATCAAGCCTGTCTACCGACAGGATAATTTTTGTATTCCCGAAAGTTTCTTTGAGTATATCAGCTTCTTGTTTGATGAGGGGATTTAATATTGCGTTATAAAATTTCTTAAAATTGATACCCATTGGCCGGGCATTCAGGTATACGATCCTGTCGTGGAGATGTACTTCATCCATTTCACAATCCAGTTTTAAAACTTTATTGATCGAATTAATGAAATGTTGCATATAACTATGGGTATGGAACCCGATATAGTCGGCTCCCATGAGACCCGTCAATAATTCTTTCCGTTCCGGCAATGCCCGGAATAATTCGTAGGAAGGAAAAGGAATATGGTGAAAGTAACCGATGCATACATTGGCCATTCTTTGGCGTACCATACCGGGAACCAGCATAAGCTGGTAATCCTGTACCCACAAAAGATCTCCGGGTTCGATAATTTTTAAAGCGCTCTTACAGAATATTTCATTGACCTCTTTATATGCTTCCCAATATTCAGGCTCATGCCGGATATAATGATGAAAGTAATGGCAAAGGGGCCATAAAATACTGTTGCTGTAGCCTTCGTAATAATTCTCAATATATTCTTCGGAAAGATAGACCGGATGCAGGTTATCTTTCTTCAATTCACGGTTTAGTTTACTTTTTTTACAGTCATCATCCAGACAAATACCCGGCCATCCGATCCAATGCTTCGGTACGTCCGTTTCCAGGGATTCTAATCCGGTTGCCACACCTCCGTCGCTTTTGGTTATTTTATACTGGGAATCCTCCCGTACAACTTTGACCGGTAGCCGGTTGGAAACAATGATTAATTTCATAATAATGCAATAACTGAAATTCAATTACCTGTTTATAGTGTTTGAATTACCAATTATTTAACAAAAAATTGTAATATTTGTTTTGATTCCATACGGATTCTGTCCGGACACTATGGAAATTTTGAATTCCGGTATAAAATTGAACGGGTACTGGATTCATCCGAAATAGTTCTTCCCGCGCACGGTAAATAATCAATGCTTGCAAAATTGAAACCACCCTGAACGAATAATCCTGCGTCAGGGTGGCCGGAAATAAAGGAGAAGCTACAGGAATGATATTGAATTCATTCCGGCTTACCCATGAATTTATTGGTTTTGTTGTTTGGGCTGTGTTCTTAAATATTTCGGAGGATAGGCATTCCATAGTTTTTCAGCCGTAGGTGTCCAGTTTTCGGCTGCCTGCGTACATTTGCCACATAACCGGTGTACGTTTTCGGGATGCTGTAGGTCAGTTGAATGCGCGCCGGATTTTTCTACCATATCCACCAATTTATGTGGATTATCCAATAAAGGGCACGGTTGTAACATATTGGAATTAAAAGGCTGGTTTTTCCGGTATTGCATAAAGAGTGGCGACTGGCACGCTTCCAGGATGCTCTTGTCACGGATATTGGAATCCGAATAATGGATGAATGCGCAGGGTTCGATATCCCCGTTGGCGTTGATATGGAGGTATTTTCTTCCTCCGGCTACACATCCTTTTACATATTCTCCGTCGTTCCAGAAATCCAGGGTGAAGATAGGCTTCGTATAACGGAATTTACGGATCTGATGGTACATATATTCCCGTTGTTCCGGGGTCGCGATCAATTCGGTAGCGGCTTCCGATCCTACCGGGATATAGGTGAAAAACCAGGCGAAAGCTGCCCCTTTGTCAATCATATCATCGAAATAGGATTCGCTTCCTACCACTTCGGCGTTATTCCGGGTGTAACAACAGGATATTCCGAAGAGAAGATGTCGTTCATTAAGGATAGCCATAGCTTTTTCTACCGCTTCATAACATCCTTCACCGCGTCTTGAATCGGTTTCAGAAGCATAGCCTTCCACGCTGATCGCAGGTACGAAATTTCCTACACGGCACATTTCATCAGCGAATTTTTCGTCGATCAGGGTGCCGTTCGTAAAGGAAAGGAACATACAATCATCATGCTTTTCACACATGGTGATAATATCTTTTTTTCTTACCAGCGGTTCTCCTCCCGAATAAATATACATATATATTCCCATTTCTTTTCCCTGCTCGATGACCTTATCCCATTCTTCCAGAGTCAGGTTGAGCTTATTGCCGTATTCTGCTGCCCAGCATCCGGTACAGTGCAGGTTGCAGGCGCTGGTGGGATCCATTAAAATCGCCCATGGAATATTGCAGTTATAGGTTTTTTCCAATTCGTCCTGTTTTTTTATGCCATGGAGGGAAGCATTGATGATCATGTTAGAGAACGCTTTTTCCCGTACTTTCGGATGGATATCTTTGAAGAATCTCATGGCTAACCGGTACCAGTTCCCGTCTTTGTTACTGAAAGCATTGGTAACCGCATCCACCTGACTTTTGATAAGGCCCGACTCATCCAGTTTGCGAACTCCGTCCACTAATTTTTCTAAATTTTCTTCCGGATTGGCTTCCACATACTCGAAAGCTTTTTTTAATCCCATGATCTGTAAAGATTCTTTTACGGTTTCTGTTCGTGTTTTCATTGTTTTTGGTTTAATTTGTATATGAATATGATGTTTGTCATAATTGATGCTACAAATTAAACTTCCTTTATCTGAAGAAGCACTACGGGATTTACTTTAAAAATGTTCTAAAAGTCGTTTCTTTACTGATAATTTCAATAACGGAAAATATTCAATAATTCGTAAAATAGGATTACCGGCCAAAGTAAATGGAATCGCGAATAAAAAGAATTTTGTATGAATCCATTTCATTGATTATGCAGGATTGAAAAGTTTATCCAAAAAATACTATTACTTTACGTATTATGAGTGAAGCGAAGAATCCGGTTATCAATGTAATAGATCCTTCGCTTCGCTCAGGATGACAAAATCAGACTTTATGTATTCACTATCCGTTTTCAGTGAAATTCACTCTTTACCTTAAATTATTATTATCTATGACGGGAAAGTTTTCTTGCTTACTTAACAAGACAAATAATATATCCGTGAATTTTTTACAGGATAAATGATTTGCCATATCCCATAAGATCACCTGTTCTTTTGATGGAATTTCAAGTTTATTTAGCAAACGGATGATAGCTTCGCAGATATTACGATCCGGTTTGAGGTAAACAGTACAGTTAAAACAGTTCATCATTTTACCGGATAAAGATCCTTATTTTCCGGTTTTTCCCGGTTTACTAATTCCAAAGCATTGAATTTGCAAATGTCCAGGCAGTGCCCGCAGGCAACGCATTTTTCGGGATATTTAACCTCGATATGCAATCCGTTCCAATCTTTGACCATGTCCAATACTTGATGCCGGCATATTTTTAAACAATGCCAGCATCCGGTACAATAGCTACCGGTTACTTGGATAACTTTATTTTTAGCGCGATTTTTTCTGTATAAGTAAAACGCACTTATAAGCAGAAGCAGGAGTGCCGGAATTAAAATTATTTTCATGATCTTGCGGGATTTATATACAACGGCAACTCTATTTTTCCTTTACGTTCGAGCCAATACCAATGCGAAGCGACGAACGCGACCCTTCTCCTGCTGATTTTCGATTTTACCAATTCAAAATGATGATCGAATATTTGTGACATGTAACCCGGACTTAATTTAATATCGCCGGGTGCGTGGTCCAATGCCCATATTAAAAGTGTTCCTCCGGATCTTAATAAATTGTATACCTGTTTAATATATTTTCTTTGGTTTTCTTCGTTCAGGCAATGGAAGCATCCTATATCGAATGAAATATCAAATTGACCGGTTATATTTTCCAGATTGGTCACATTCCCAACAAGAAAATCCGGTTTATTTTTTTTATCGGCTACTCTTTTCCGGGCTTTTTCGATCGCAACAGGTGAGAAATCGACTCCGGTTGCTTTTATTCCTTTTTCGGCCGCGAAATTAGAAATCGACCCAGTCCGCAACCTAATTCTAAACAATTTCGGGGATCATATACTTCGATCAGTTCTTTGAGCTCAGGAGGGATCCGGATATCGCTCCAGGCCCAGTGGGATAAGGAATTATACGCTTTATCGAATTCTCCGCTATTGGACGGTGGTCCGGTTTTAATGGTTTCCATAATGACAGTGTTTTTTAATATTTATAATTCGATTGTTTTTTAAGAGCTCTATACTCCTTAAGACAATACACAATGAAATATATTTTATGAAGGAGATAAAAATGATATTTTTTCAGATTATCTGTTTTTGATTACCTGCATCCTTAAGGGAATTTAATTAACATGGCTTATTTTATTCGGCAACCAATATAATAAAGAGAGTTGCGTTAACTAACCATAATATGGTATTGATGATAAAAATGAAATGTTTTACTCTACTATTCCTGTTGTTTTTAACCTGGAATCATGTAAATGCCCAGATAGAACCGTTCGATTACCGGACGATGGTAAACTTAGATGCCAAATATCTCGAACGACTGGACCGTCAGGAAATTTCTTACATAGATCCGGATAGTATTTTTAAAAGTCAGGTTTCGCCGGGCGGACTATTTTATTACGCGCTGGTGCCGGAATTTAAAACGAAAGGAGCGTTGGTTCTGCTTCCCGGCCGACTCGAGGAGGCGGAGAGCGTGGTAAACCATAATAAGAAACTGATGCAGATGGCATTTGATGAGGATATCCTGGTCATAGTGCCGTCAACCAATTCCCATCTTTATCTGGATAAACCGGTATTCGATTTTTTAAATCTGTCTTTTGTCGATGCGGTCAGAAGATATAATATTCCCCGGGAAAAATTTGTATTGGGCGGATTTTCACTCGGCGGAATTATAAGTTTACGCTATACGGAAATGGCTTATGAAGATCCGGCTAAAACAGCTGTGCTTCCCTGCGCCGCTTTTAGCGTGGACGGTCCGGTAGATTTTGCGACGATTTACCGGCAGAAAGAGAATCAGGTAAAACGGGAAGCCGATCAAAAAGCCGCCGTTGAGGCCAAACACGATCTTGAAATATTGGAAAAAACTTTCGGAGGTTCCCCGGAAGAAGTTTACGATGTTTATGAGGCTCATTCCGTTTATTCAAGAGGCGGAGAGCAGAGTGGGAATGCCCGTTATTTAAGGAATGTGCCCGTGAGAATCTATTCGGATCCCGATATCGACTGGGCTATCAAAAGCTGGCATTGTGATTATTATGACCTCAATGCACCCGACCAAAGCGCGTTGATTGTCGAGTTAAACAGACAGGGAAATGAAAAAGCGGAATTCATGAATCGTTTATGGAAAGGATACCGGATGGACGGCACGCGAAATCCTCACTCCTGGAGTTTGATTGAGGAACGCGGACTGATTACATGGATACTTGAGTCCATTGAATAGGAAATTTTTTTCATGTAGAAAATAGTGCCAAAGAATATATTGGAAAAAAAATTATCTTTGCACCCTTATCGCATTATTATGCCAGACAGACTGAATGTGCAATGCTTCCCGTTTCACCGGAAAAGGAATTTCCGGAAAAGGGAAAACAGGATCCGAAAATCAACCAAATTAGTATAGAACAAGTCCCGGAAGAAATCCGGGATTTTTTATTATCAATTATCAGGAAATTATGACAACATCAAAAGATAAGACACTGATGCGGGCTTCATGGATCAGTACGATCGGAAATGCCGCGTTATCGATCCTTAAAGTTACGGTCGGGCTTTTCGCGGGTAGTTTGGCCGTATTGAGCGACGGGATCGATTCCGCCACGGATGTGGTGATCTCCGTGATCATGATCTTCACGGCCCGTATTATCCACAGGCCGCCCAACGAGAAATATGTTTACGGCTACGAAAAGGCGGAAAGTATCGCGACCAAGATCCTTTCCCTGGTTATTTTTTACGCCGGCGTTCAGATGCTCTTTTCTTCCGTCCGGACCATCTTTTCATCGGAAGTGATGGAAATGCCCGGTACCATAGCCATTTACGTGACCCTGATTTCGATTATCGGTAAATTAGGTTTGGCTTGGTACCAGTTCAGGCAGGGGAAAAAGATCAACAGTTCGTTGCTTACCGCGAATGCCAAAAATATGAGGAACGACGTAATTATTTCCGCCGGTGTTTTACTGGGACTGTTCTTTACTTTTATCCTTAAATTACCGGTATTGGATTCCGTAACCGGACTGATCGTGAGTGTCTTTATCATCAAATCTTCCATTACCATTTTCCTTGATTCCAATGTAGAACTCATGGATGGGGTGAAGGATGTTTCGGTCTATAACAAAATTTTCGAAGCGGTGGAGCAGGTTCCCGGCGCCAGCAATCCGCACCGGGTAAGGTCACGGCAGATCGGCGGCCTTTACCTCATCGCCTTGGATATCGAAGCCGACGGGAACATTACTTTAAATGAAGCCCACAATATCGCGGAAGAAGTGGACCTCAGTATCCGTGACGCTATAGAAAATATTTATGACATCGTCGTCCATGTCGAACCCGAAGGCACCTGCCAGGATAAAGAACCTTTTGGGATTAGTAAGAAGAGGGGGTGAGAGGAAAATGGTCCTTATCCGTTTTTACTACTTATTTGCTTTTGTAGTTAATAACAGTTCTCAAACAACACCTTTAAATTTTATAATCCAACGATTATTCTCTAACTGAGTCACTCCTTCCATCATATTGATTTTTCCATCTCTTCCATCTCTGAGCATTTGCCTAAAGTTAAAGCCCGGTTTTGGTGGTATCTGCTCTAAAATGCCTGCGGAAAATAAAACATGAGCACACTCATCTGCCGTCATTTCATCAATATTATTTTCCAACATATAGGTTTGCAAGAAATCTGAAACTTCTGTGACTTGCTTATTCGTAAAATTAGTATTTTCCATAATATCATTTAAATAGATACAAAGATAAAAAATTATTTTTGTCAAAAAAATTGATGAATTAATTGTGTTTAACATAAATTGCGTCTGTTTTTACTCTTCCTTCGGCAACAGATGCCGCAAATTCTCATCACTACGAATCCTCTCCAATTCTTCAGCTACATCTGTTTGGCTTCCGCTTTGATGCGGTCGTAATTCTCCTTAATCATTTCTTTCATGCGATCAATACCGTTTTCATCTACAAAATTAGTGATAACAGGTATTTTTTGAGATACTTTTATTTAGTCGGCAAAACTCTATCCATTGGTATAGAATTCGATTTATCATATACTTTATCTTCATCGAATAGGATTTCTGCAATACTTCCCGAAACCATTTGTTTGGTAACACTCCATATAGATTTTTCCGGCTCCGGCAACCTAAATACTATTGGCAGAAAATATTATAAAGTTTATATAAGATCATTATCTTTTTCCCCTCCCTTCGAAGACTTCTGCCGGGTCTGCCATTTCTCCAACGCGTACTGTTGCATATCCACGATGGTATCTTTTTCGTCCACGATCTCGAGTCCGAGCAAGGTTTCGATAATATCTTCCATGGTGATGATGCCGGCCATTTCGCCGTATTCGTTCAGGACCAGCGCGATATGTTCTTTCGATTCCAGTAATTTTTCCCATGCGTAAAAGACAGTGGAGGTTTCCGGCAATACCACGATCTCCCGTTTGATTTCCCCAAGGGTGAAGTTGAACTGGTCGTTGGCCATTTTTTCGAGGATGGTGTTCGTTAAAACGTAGCCCGTGATGTTATCGCTGTTACGGTTGTATACCGGGATCCTTGAAAAGATAAGGTAAGCTTTGTCGGCCATAAATTCCGTGAGTGTCATGTTCTCGTTCGCTACGGTCACGACCGGTCTCGGCGTCATCACTTTCGAAACCCTGATGTCGCATAACTTTATCAGATTCTGTAATATCCGGTTCTCATTTTCTTTGATGATCCCTTCTTCCACGCCAATGTTGGCCAGTGTGGATATTTCTTCCCTGCTGGTCGTATTTTCCTCTCCTTTCTTAGACATTAATTTAGTTAAAAATCCGGATATTATGACCAACGGATAGGCGATAATGACCATAGCCCTGATAATTTTCGCTGAAATACTGATCAAACTTTTATAATAATTGGTTCCGATCGTTTTGGGTATAATTTCGGAAAAAACCAAAATTAAAATGGTCAATATGGCTGATACCAATCCCAGATAAGCTTCGCCGAAAACCACGGTAGCCTGGGCGCCCACACCGGCCGCCCCTACAGTGTGGGCAATGGTGTTCAAAGACAGTATCGCCGAAAGGGGTTTATCCACATCGTTTTTTAATTTTATTAATTTAGGAGCTGACTTATCCCCGTGCTCCGCCCTGGTCTTCAGATAGGTCATAGGCGTGGTTAAAAGTACCGCTTCCATTACGGAACAAAGAAATGAAACAAGAAGGGCTAAAAGTAAATAAAGAAATAAAAGGAACATTTTTGTCGGTTATTAATATTATAGAAAAGAAACGCCCGGATGGCTTAACACGTTATTTTCGATTCTAAGGTATCATGATGCAAAAATATAATTTTTTTTAAAACAGGGGGAATATTAACTTTCCATGAAAAGCCGTGCTTCGAAAACTGTATCCCGGATAAGCCGGACCTGGAGTTCGAAACCTTGTATGTCCGCGAGTCTGGACGAAATCCAGAGACCAAGTCCGGAACCTTCCCCATCCAAAGGTTTGGAATGATAATGGGGTGAAGAGACACTCTCTATATCCGGATGGATATCTTCCCTGACCGGGTTCCGGATCGTGAAGTTTATCTTATCCTCTTTTTGCAATACTATTTCAATCACACTATTTTCCTGTGCGTATTTTAACGCGTTTTCAATGAGGTTACGGAAAATGATCCTTAATTTTTCTACATCGGCTTTTACTGTATAAATCGTATTCTCAGGGAACAGGTTGATCTTGAATTTTAAATTCCGTTCCCGTGCTTTATGCTGATAAACATCCAATACATCCATGGTTAGTTCCACGATATCGCAATCATCGATGACGAGAGGCATACTATTATTTTGAAGTTCACTCATCAACAGGAAATCATTCACCATCCTGATCATCCGTTGCACATCCAGAAGCTGATCCCGGTATGCCCGGCGGGTTTCTTCCGGAATGGAATTGTCCTGCAGCAACACTTGTAACCGTGTTTGCATAATGCTTAAAGGTGTGCGTAATTCGTGTGATGCGGAAGCAAAAAAAGCATTTTGCTGTCCTGTCTGTTCCTTGATGCGGAGCAACATACGGTTAAAGGAAACGATCAGTTGCTGTAATTCGTCTTTCCCGGCCGGTTCTTCCAGTAATTGGGTGTTTTGGAAAATGTCGGTTTGATTAGCCCGGGTCATGATCTGGTGTAACGGTTTTACTACTTTGCCTGATAGCCAGTATCCCAAAAGTCCCGACACTACCACCCCGATCAGCAGCATAAGCAATATCGCTGCCGTTACCTGCTCTATGGCATTGTCGATCTCGGTGGAAGGCGTGGTATAATAAATCGTCAAAACACCTTCTTCACGATCCTCCCTGTATTCTACAAATCGTTGATCCTGAAAACTAAACCCGGACAGGGTAGGGGCAAAAAGAGTATCGATTCCGTAATCGTTCTCATATAAGATCATGTAGTTCTCTTCTTTTTGAGGTAATGGTATGATTCGGGGATCAATACCGGTTCTCTCGGCGACTATGGACGCCCGGATTTCCATCTCTTCGTCGAAACTGTGCCATAATGCTTTCCTGAACTGGAAAAACAATACCAGGCTGCATATGGTCCATAACACGACGAATCCCAGCGTAAAGTAGATCGTGGCTTTTTGCCTGAATGTGATATGCACGATTGATATTCTTGTTTTGGTATTACAACTTTTTGCCTTTGAGGGTATAACCCAATCCGACCACCGTTTCGATTAAAGGAGTCTCGAAGTCCTTATCTATTTTTCTCCTTAGCTGATACATGTGTACTTCCACCAGGTTACTTCCCGGATCGAAATCCAGGTCCCATACATGTTCCATGATCTGGTTTTTGCTGACAATACGGTTGGCATTCCGGGCCAGATATTCCAGTAATAAAAATTCTTTGGCGGTGAGCCTTATTTCTTTTCCTCCGCGGGTTACCCTCCTGCCGGTTACGTCTATGGAAAGATCTTCAATATGGATTTCCGCGGACTTATTCCCCTGGCTTTTTTTTCGGATCACCCTGATACGGGCCAGCAATTCATCCCAGTCAAAAGGCTTACGGATATAATCCACGGCGCCCAGATCGAGTCCTTCCACCACCTGTTCCGTTCCAGATAAGGCGCTGATGATCATAACGGGAGTCTGGACATTAAAACCCCTCAGATTTTTCAAAAGATCGAATCCGTTCATTCCGGGAAGCATCAGGTCCAAGAGTATGAGATCGAAACCGCCGGTAGCCGCCTGCTCCATGCCACGGGTGCCGTCTTTGGCTGTTTCCACGGAATAGCCTGCCTGTTGAAGGCCTTTTTCCATAAATTGAGCCAAACTTTTCTCGTCTTCTATGATCAGTATTTTCATTACTTAACAGTTTATACAAAAAAAAGAAAGTTTTGTTTATCGGATAAGATATAAAAGAATATCCGAAAGTTCCTTTGTGAAATTATTTATGTGAATTTATATTTTAAATAAAATGTCATCCTGAGTGCAGCGAAGGATCTTATCTTATGGTTATAGATCCTTCACTTCGTTCAGGATGACACTGTTGAGTGTTTTATTGAATGCTTTAAGCGCATTAAGCATACTTCCTCTGGTTATTTAACCAGGTATTGTACTCCGTTCACAGAGATGGTCTGTACATAAATGATCTTGTAGTTATCGGCTGCCACTTCTCCTTCTTTTAAGGTCTTTTCAATACCGGTATATTCGATTTTGGTCCCGACCTGTATCATGGTGTTCAGTTGTCTGGCTTTGTGGGGAGGAATTCTCAGGAGGGTTTTATTTCCTATCAGATAACCCGATACTTCACCTTTCCTGTTGAATTTGAATTGTGATACTTTCCCGTTTCCACTCGTGGCCTCATCATTTACGGGTTGAGCAAAAGTTTTAGGTTTTACATCGGAAATGGTGGTGCCGTTAGATTTGATATTTACCATTTTGACTTCTTTCTTTCCGTTTCGGGGCGTATTGATAACCCCGTTTACCGTGATGTTCCCTTTCAGATTCCGGATTTCTTTTCCCAAATGTGGAGGGAATTTTACATAATAGGTTTCTTTGTCGGATTCCAGGTAAAATCCATTATAGATAAAATCGTCATTGTAAGTCCATTCGGTGATCTTACCTTTTAAAGCTTGTATTTCCTGTAATTTGTTGTTTTTTGGTTTTGGATGCGAGGGTTTTCTCGATTGGGCCATGCCGGCAAACGGAAGGGCGGCCATCAGAAAAACGCTTATGGCAATTACCCATGTTTTCGTTTTCATAATCAGTTTTTTAATTTGTTATTGCTTTGACTTTATTTAACGATACAAAAGTGTAACATTGATCTAAAGCCACTATGAATATCAAATTAATTTTTCTTCATATCGGGATTAAATAATCAGAAGGATTTCTCGTGCTCCATTTGTGCCCATTATGTTTTTATTTTTTCGGGAGAAAGCTAATGGTCTTATCAAGATCATTCCCATAACGGGCACATTGGAGGCTTTTACTAAATCGGGATTGCCCACGATATTGAAACCGGAGCAATCCGTGATTTGTGGATTAATATAACTATTTTCAAGGATTTTTGTTTTATGCTTCGTAATTTTTTCTCTATTGTGAAGATAATTGCGGGATAAGATTATAATGAGTGAGAATTGTCATACTGAGCGTAGCGAAGGATCCTCGAGAAGTAATGAATTGCGGCCCTGTGTAACTCGAAGTACAAGGTTATTTAGAATTACTTCTTTTAACTTTCTTTCTTTGCTTGCCCAAAGA
>ERZ809224.1107-NODE-1107-length-21015-cov-18.947996_pt1 | contig 21015 bp, 19 predicted proteins | sample MGYA00520513_ERZ809224 | MGnify/ENA primary metagenome ERZ809224 (study PRJEB31576, sample SAMEA3212658) | Homo sapiens | biome: human-gut; feature: human gut; material: fecal | place: Sweden | collected 2012 ... | reverse complement strand
ATTGTAACAGCAACAAGCACCCATATTCCCGGCAGTCCAACTGAACTTCCGACAACATGAGGATATATAAGATTTCCTTCAATCTGTTGTAATATAAGGAATACTCCCACAAATATAAGTGCCTTTAACGGGCTTGTCATCATTATAAGAATCACACCGACTATACAACCAATAAATGCACCGACAATCGGAATAAGTGCAGTAACCGCAATAATAATTCCTATAAGAAGTGCATAAGGCATTCTCAATATAGACAATGTAATAACAAACATCGTTCCAAGAATACATGCTTCAAGGCACTGTCCTGACAGGAAATTAGAGAATGTAGTGTTGGTAAGTCTTAACACTTCAATGATTTTATCTGCCCTGCTCTCAGGCAAGCACACATACATAAGCTTCTTACATTGCGCTGTAAGCCTCTCTTTCTGAAACAGCACATACACAGAAAAGACAAATCCAATAAAGAAATTAGTGACTCCTGAGAAAAATCCGCTTATTGCACCAATTCCGCCATTAATAATACCTTTAGTTCCTATTGAAAGGAAATTCATAACATTTGAAAGAACAGAATCCCAGTTGATTGATATGCTGCTTAACTTTTCCTCATACTCAGGATATGCAGACAGCTTGACCTGCAGCCAGTTGATAAGATTATTAACTGCTGTTGGCACCTGCCCTATAAGGTCAGCTATTGTGTTCACCAGTTCAGGCACAACCACAAAAAGTACTCCAGCAATAATAGCCAGTATCAAAATCAGAGTTAGCATATAAGCAAGCACTCTTATAAGTCTGGGATGTTTCTTCTTACAACGCTTGTCAAACAGCCTGTTAAGTCCTTTTTCAATTGCTTTCATAGGTACATTGAATACAAATGCGATGACTGCGCCAATTATAAATGGCATTACAAGTCCTGCAAGATATGATATAGAATCAAGAATTCCAGTCACATTGTTAAGGGCAAGATATATTACAATTAGCACTGCACCAATCGTAATTCCCTTAACAACCTGACTGTCTTTAAAATGTCCTTTGTTCATACAACCCCTCCACTCTTTAAAGTTACTTCTAATATACTATACAGAAGTCCGGGATTCAAACATATTATATAAATTTAAGAATTGTAAAATGTTAGTTATACTGTGCATCAACCATACTCATCATCATTCGCATATTGAATGCTCCCATGAATTTTACTGATGGAAGATATACAAAATGCTTCTTCTGGATTACGCAGTCATCCTCATATTCATCATCATACACTTCAAGTCTCATAACTTCATTAACAAACTGTCCCTTACCCGGTTCAACATTGAATGCACCCTCAATAAATGGTGCATAACAGTCTCTGTCACCACTCTGGTCAGGATCATATGCAATAAATGTATGAATCATACTTTCATATTTAGTAATAAACAGTCCATTATCTGCACCGCTTTCCTTTAGTGCATTTCTGTAATTGTCCATCTCTTCTTCATACACTGCTGACTGTTTGTTAATAATCTCTTCTAACTCACCCGCAGTCATAGGAATATTTTCTGCAAAGAAAAATGCAAGTGGCTGGATGCTTCCATATAATAAAAAGCAGCTCATATCCGAATTAAGAGTCTGTGATACCTCAAGCTTATCAGTGTCACCCATATACATAAGAACTGCAAAATTGCCCTTCGCAGTAAACTCCTTAAGCATATTAATAGCTGCCTTTAATTCTGTTCTCGAAAAATGTCTCATAATTTCTAATTCCTTTTCATTTAAACTATCGTTGATTATATCACCTATGACTGATATTTTCACTTCCAAATTTTACTTTTCATAATTTCATACAATCTTCATTCAGATATATGGACTTCAATATGCCACCACTTCTCAAAAATAAGCAGCCGCCCTGTTGATCAAACAGGACGGCTGCCTCTATAAAAAGATTAGGGAAGTAAGAAAGCTTTATCACAGAGCGTCGTTACCGGTTTCACCGGTTCTTATCTTGACTACTCCCTCAATATCCTTGATGAATATCTTACCATCACCAAAACTGTTAGTATTAAGTTCTTCCAATACCTTGTTAATTATACCCTCGACTATCTCGTCTTTTACGACAGTTCTTACACTTAATTTAGGTAAAAGATTGATACCCGGAGTTTCATCTCTTGTATATACCTGACCTGCGCCCTTCTGGTGACCGTAGCCAAATATTGTTGTAATCATTACACCTCTTGCGCCTTCACTGTCAAGAATCCTTTTAAGATTCTCCAGCTTCTCAGGCTTTATAACTATCTCTAATTCTTTCATAATCCATAACCTCTTTTCTTCACATTTTAATATTCCTTATCACCATCAGGTGTCTTCATCCATACCTTTTCATGCTTCCACTTAATAAGAATCATATACAGCCATAGGATAAGACCTACACCCATATATCCCGCAAATCCCAACCATGTTGCCTTTCCGATACCGATAGTACAGAAGAATGCGATAATTGCCATAATTATAAGAGAGGCTATCTTAAGTCCTGTTGCACATTTGTATGGTCTCTCCCATTCAGGATGCTTCTTTAAAAGAACAAGTGAAGATATTGAAGTAATCACATAACACAATGCACACGCGAATGCCATCAGGTCAAAGAATGCTGTAATACTCTGCATTGCAATGAATCCGATACTTACAACAAGAATAAGTATGTTAGGAAGTGTTGGCTGGTTGTACTTATTAGTGTATGAGAACTGCTTTGGAAGGAAATTCTGACGACCCATAGCGTATATCATACGGACACCTGAATACCAGAAACCAAGTACTGATGTACCAATTGGGAATACAACACCGACAATACCCATTATAAGGACAAACCATGCAATCTTATCACCGAAGCAGTACTGTAATGCTTCAAATGTGATGAATGGGTGGCAGTCACCGCCATTAGTAAGCTCTGCCCAAGGCATTGCACCTGCAAGACAGAAGTAGAAAATTGTATATATAGCACCACATGTTATAACTGAACCAAGAATAGCTTTCTTCTGGTCCTTAATTGGGAAGTCGCCCTCCTCAACCATTGCTGGTACTGTCTCGAATCCGAAGTATGGTGTTATCATAAATGAACATCCGACAACCCATGCAATACCAGTTGCAAAGTTACCACCCCACTGCTTTTCATTGCTGCTTGTAAAGAAATCTGCGAAATTAGCAATGCTCCAGTGTCCACTGAACAGGAAAAGTAATGAACAGATAAGAATACCTGCGATACCTGCCATAAGCATGAATGACTGAACCTTGCCTGCTACAACATTTTTATAAAGACTGAGTACACACCAGAAGCACAGTACTAATGAACCGACAATAACTGCCTTGCCGCCTGTAAGTCCCAGACCAAACTGATGATTTAACCATTCAATAATTCCAAGTACACCTGCTGAAGGAACGGCTATCCATGCACACATGATAAGCCACGCTGACCAGAAACCTGCATGCTTGTTAATACCTACCGTATTGAATACCAGACACGAACCTGTACTTGGTAACATTGTCGAGAATTCAGCATACACAAATGCTGTTGGCAGTACTGCCAGTGTCATAAGTGCAAATGCCAAGAATGTTCCGGGACCTGTATATGACATGAATATACCATCCCAGTAACACATAAATGTAAATATTGCTCCCGTTGCCATTGCATATACATAAATCAGCTTCATTGATTTAGATAATGCATTTGTTTTCTTTTCGCCCATAATAGCTTCCTCCCTTATTGTTGTTCATGATTTGTTGCCACGAAGATTTCTTATGTGCCTAGCCGAATAATCTAAGATACCTTTCGGCTAATTCCATGGTTCCGTCCATCCAGCCAACACTTAATTCTGCTACCGGACCTGATTCCTGATGAGATGCAAGCCATGCTGTAAGCTGTAATCTTCTCATCATTATAAATGTGTCTATTTCTTCAAAATCCGTATCAGTGAACGGAAGAACCTTCTTATATCCTGCAAGCCATGCATTTACAAGCTTTGGAACAATTGGCTTGTCCTCAATAAAACTAAGTGCTGACGCAAGGTCATGTAAGTGCCATCCAAAACCGCAGTCATCAAAATCAATAACCTTAATCTGGTCGCCCTCAATAAGCAGATTAGCTAATCTTAAATCTGCATGTATGAGTCCAAAATTATTCTCATTAGTTCCATATCTTTCAAGTCTTCTCTTAATAATTCTTGAAACCTCTGACAATATATTTTCTGCGTCCGGGGTCATCTCTGGAAATGCTCTCCAGTCACCCCAAGCGGCATGCTCTCCTATGATTGTGTCGTAAGTCCATACCATACGGTCAAGCTTGTCTGTTCCGTTCCATATCTCTGTCTGACGGTGAAGATAAGCTGTTGTCTCACCGAGATATCTGAACTGCTTTACCATCTGCTCCTCGTTATTCTCATCAGGTGCTTCTCCCAGAAGAAAATCACATATAACGCAGAAATATACATTTCCATCCGGTCCTGTAATCTCCTGTATATTCTTACCATCAAGCCCTTTTATAGGATTAGCTACAAGAAGCGGTGTGTAGTCATTAATCTGTCTTAACCACTTCATCTCTGAATTAAGCTCATCCAATGTGTGATAACCTGGTCTGCTTATTCTAAGCACTCCCTCTTTTTCACCTGTTTCTTTGTTCTTGACCATATAGGTTGCATTCTCCGACAGCACTATGAGTTTCGCCTCACATCTGTCCTGCCATCCGTATTTTTCAAGCGAAGCATTTGCAACCGCATCAAATAAATCAACATTTTCAAATGCCATGTCATTATCCTCCAATCAGAAAAGGCGTACACAAATCTATCCGATTCATGTACGCCTTTGTACTTTTCTTATATTTAATTACTGTCCCATAGATGTTGTTTCCGGCAATGTGCTTCCGCCATCAATAACTATCTGTGTTCCGGTTATGTAGCTTGATTCATAACATCCAAGGAATGCTGCAAGTTCTCCAACCTCCTCAGGGTCAGCCAGCCTCTTTAAAGGAACTGCATCTGCAATTGCCTGTATTGCTCTCTCCGGATTCTCCGGGTCTGACTGCTTTGCCATTCCTTCAACAAGCGGTGTCCTTACATATCCCGGACATATTGCATTAACTCTTATATTCTTATCTGCAAATTCTCTTGCAAGCGCCTTTGTAAATCCTACCAGTGCCGCCTTAGATGTTGCATATGCAACCTCCCCCGGATCAGCTACCATATCTCCTGTTACAGAGCTTGTAACTACGATTGCACCACCGCCATTTACTATCATGCTTGGAATAACTGCTTTTGCCACATTCCATGCACCTTTGACATTAATATCAAGATGTAAGTCTCTATTTTCAAATGTGTCATCTTCAAGAAAGTCTTCAAGAACACATACACCTGCGTTACATACAAGCACATCGATCTTTCCATATGTTTTCTCAGCAACTTCAACAATTCTTTCAACACTCTTGTAATCAGATACATCAACCTGAACACCTGTTGCCTCATACCCTTCATTTCTTAATTGCTCTGCAAGTTCAAGAACCTTAGGACCTCTTGCTGCAAGCACACATTTTGCACCATATTTCGCATATACTTTGGCGATTCCTTCACCGATGCCTTTTGATGCTCCGGTAATTACTGCAACTTTTCCTTCTAACTTTCCCATAACGCCACGCACCTTTCTTAGTTTCCTGAAATGTAAGAAAGGGGCACGAAAGCTTTTCACTTTCGTGCCCCTTTGCACTTCGACACTAACTATAGTCCCAAGTGCGTGAAATTGCAACAATAAAAATATGCGTTTTTTCCTTAATTCATAAGGTGATTTTCTAAAAATTTCTTTATTCGTAAAGTGGGTACTTGTCTGTAAGTCCCTTAACAAGTTCCATTGCCTTAGCCTGGTTAGCATCTACATCATCAACAAGCATAGCAATTGCTTCTGCAACAACATCCATATCAGCCTCATTGAAGCCTCTTGTTGTAACGGCTGCTGTACCAAGTCTGATACCGCTTGTTACGAATGGAGAAGCCGGATCATTAGGAATTGTATTCTTGTTACATGTAATATTAGCTGCATCAAGAAGCTTTTCAACTTCCTTACCAGTCTTGCCCTTGCTTAAGAGGTTAACAAGCATAAGATGATTATCTGTACCACCAGATACGATATCAAAGCCTCTGTTCATAAGTCCGTTAGCAAGTGCTGATGCGTTCTTAACAACATTTTCAGCATATACCTTAAAGCTTGGGTCAAGTGCTTCCTTTAAGCACACTGCCTTACCAGCAATAACATGCATAAGAGGTCCGCCCTGAATTCCAGGGAATACAGACTTGTTAAGCTTGAACTTCTCTGCTGCCTCTGCTGAAGCAAGAATCATACCTCCTCTTGGTCCACGGAGTGTCTTATGTGTTGTTGTTGTTGTCACATCTGCATAAGGAATTGGGCTTGGGTGTGCACCACCGGCTACAAGACCTGCAATATGTGCCATATCTACCATAAGTAATGCGCCAACTTCATCACAGATTTCTCTGAACTTCTTGAAGTCGATTGTTCTTGCATAAGCAGAAGCTCCTGCAATAATCATCTTAGGCTTGCATTCCTTGGCAATTCTTAATACTTCATCATAATCAATAAATCCGTCTGCTGTAACACCATAAGGAACGATGTTAAAGTATTTTCCAGAAATATTAACTGGTGAACCGTGTGATAAATGTCCACCACAGTCAAGGCTCATACCCATAACTGTATCTCCAGGATTAACAAGTGCGAAGAATACAGCTAAGTTAGCCTGTGCTCCTGAATGTGGCTGTACATTTGCATATTCACAGCCAAAAAGCTTCTTGGCTCTTTCAATTGCAAGTGTCTCAACAACATCGACATACTCACAACCACCGTAATATCTCTTTCCAGGATATCCTTCTGCATACTTATTAGTAAGAGGGCTTCCCATAGCAGCCATAACTGCCTTACTTACAAGGTTCTCAGAAGCGATAAGCTCGATGTGGCTTCTCTGTCTTCCAAGTTCATCATCCATAGCCTTAGCAAGGTCTGGATCATAGTTTAATACTTCATCAAATGAATACATATAACTTCCTCCCATTATACTTTAGTGAAACAAAGTGTCCCTAGTTACTTATGATATAATTAAATTACGGATTAGTCAATTTAAAGTTGTGAATTCCTGCTTTTTTTAATATTTGTTTCTGTATATCGACTGCAACTCCATATCCCTGCTCCTCAAGTTCATATGTTGATTGTTCAAGTGCCATCTCAAATTTTTCAACCATACTTAAAAAATGCTGCGTTGCTATTCCTTTTCCAAGACCAAGTTTCTTTGCCTCATTCTCAAACGACTTCTGATTTATATTCCTTATATCATATTCGCCATCTATGTTAAGCGACATTTTCTCTGTGCTGCTGTCATATATAACAGTACTTAATAAATCATATGCCGGAGCTAATCTTATTCCTTTTAAATCCTCACTATATAAAAGAGCAATATTTTTAATATCCTGCAATTATTAATTTGGGTTGTACCTTATGGGTATAGTATATATTTATCCAATCAGAACTTTTTGCCTTCAAATAAAAAACGAACCCACCCGAAGATGAGTCCGTTTCATAGTCTTAAACCGGCAGATTCTTCATACTCTCAAGACTTATAACAAGTGTTGATGTATTATGAAGAAGTGCTGAAGTTGTAGGCTGTATGACGCCCGTTACACCAAGTGCAATAAGTGCGGAATTGAATCCGACAATCACACGGTAATTTCTGTTAATCTTCTTAATCAGACTGTCACTTAATTTCTTAAGCATAAGTATCTGGTTAAGATCATCTGCGCCGACAGTGATATCTGCAATCTCTCTTGCAATCTCAGCACCATCACTTATGGCAATACCTACATCTGCTGCTGAAAGCGCTGGTGAGTCATTAATTCCATCACCAATCATAATTACCTTTCGTCCGGCTGCCCGCTCTTTCTCTACGAACTTAGCCTTGTCTTCTGGGAGAACCTCTGAATAATATTCAGTAACTCCAACCTTTCTGGCAATAGAGGCGGCTGTTCTTTCACTGTCTCCGGTCATCATGACAACCTTTGATATTCCAGCCTTCTTAAGCCCTTCAATAACCTCCGGTGCTTCTTCTCTTAATGGATCAATTATGCATATAACTGCTGCAAGCTGACCGTTAATTGCCATATAAAGATGTGAGCAGTCATCTGGAAGACTGTCAAATAACTCCTGCTTTCCTGCTGGAATTACACATGCCTCATCCTCAAATACAAAGTGATGGCTTCCTATGATAACCTTGCTTGTATTGATAAATGTTGATATTCCATGTGCAACAATATATTCAACCTTAGAATGCATCTCTTCGTGCATAAGGTTTCTTCTGCCAGCTTCATTAACAACAGCTTTAGCCATTGAATGTGGAAAATGCTCCTCAAGACACGCAGCTATTCTTAACAGCTCATCTTCCGGCATTCCGTTAAATGAATATACCCTGCTTACTGTTGGCTTAGCCTTTGTAAGTGTACCTGTCTTATCAAATACGATAGTATCCGCTTCAGCAATTGCCTCTAAGAACTTACCGCCCTTGACTGTTGCACTCGCCTGACTTGCCTGTCTTATTGCTGCAAGTACCGTAATAGGCATAGCAAGTTTCAATGCACATGAGAAATCGACCATAAGTATTGACAATGCCTTAGTAGTATTGCGTGTTAACAGATATGTAAGTGCAGTTCCACCAAGTGAATAAGGTACAAGCTTATCTGCAAGATGCTCTGCTTTTGACTCAAGACCTGATTTTAACTTCTCAGATTCTTCAATCATCCTGACAATCTTGTCATATTTGCTTGAGCCTCCGGCACGCTTAACCCTGAATACTATCTCGCCCTCTTCTACTACAGTTCCTGCAAATACAGAAGTTCCCTCACCTCTTCTTACAGGCTCAGATTCTCCTGTAAGTGAAGCCTGATTAACCATAGCCTCACCACTGATAACAGTTCCATCAAATGGGATTACATTACCCATCCGGATTATTACATTATCTCCGTCCTTAACATCTTTCACAGATACCTGTACTTCTGCATCATCTGTCTTTAACCAGACCTTATTAACGTTAAGTGACATCGTTCTTGCCAGGTCGTCAACCGACTTCTTGTGTGTCCAGTCCTCTATTATCTCACCTATACCAAGAAGAAACATTACTGAACCAGCTGTATTAAAGTCTCTTCTTAAGATAGAAACTCCTATTGCAGTTGCATCAAGAACTGGCACTTCAAGCTTTCTGTCAAGCAGTGTCCTGATTCCTTTATAAATGTACTTCATTGAAGATACCGTTGTTAATACCGCACATACTGGTGCCGGAATAAACAATTTCTTAGTCATTCTCCATAATACCTGATCTGCTAACTTCTCAGTATAGTGTGAATTAATTGCCCTTCCTGATGTTGCAAGAACATCTTCAGGAACCTCTACATTGCTGTATCTGAACTTAGCAATAGCTTCAATCATAGCCTTTCTTGAACATCTGTACTCGACAACTGCATCAGCAGTTCTCTCATACACCTTGGCATTTGTAACGCCCTGCAGATTCTTAAGATAATACTGCAAAGTATCTGCCTGTGTAAAAGTCATGCCAGAAGCATCCATGTGAACGCGGATTCTTCCGGGCACATCATGCTTTATTATGAATTTCATACTCTGTTACGCTTCCTCATCTTCATCTACTGAATCAAGTACAACTTCTTCTGTGTTATACTTTGTCTCATTGATTGTCTTAGCATCAGCATATATATCCTCGCAGTTTTCCTGAACAGTTGTAGCTGTCTTCATTATGCATGATTTAGCTCTTAAAACTGCTGCTGTACAGTTAGTATAAAGCTTCTTTGCATCCTTGCTTGTAAGAATCTTAATTCCAGCTGTTCCAAATAATACACCTGCTGCAAAAAGTCCTGGTTTCTTTAAGTTATTAATTTTCATACTGTGCTCCTCTCTGTCCATATTGGACAATAAATGTTTCTTAAGTTTGACGGTTATTATATTACACATTATGTAACATTTCTACATAAATCCACTTATTGAGAAATCTTCTCAATATAGCAAAAGGAGAGATGAAACAGTTTCATCTCTCCCTTATTAGTAAATATTATTTATTAACTGAAACTGCCTTTTTCCTGTCAACTACACTTGTTATCTTCTGATTCTTAATGTATCCGCAGGCTTCTAGCCCTGACTCAATAATTTTACTCCATTTGCTTTCTGATAAATTAATTGACGAATCATCGTTTAATCTTACAGTATAACCGCCATTATCATTCTCATCACAAGTTATCCTGTAAATATTCTTACGGTTAATTGCACCGATTTCTTCCAGTGTATTAACCATTCTATATACAGTTGCAGCCCCAATCTTAGGATCCTTTTTTACTGCCTTGTAATAAATCTCTTTACAACTTGAGCAGTCCTCTTCAAGAATTACATCAAGAAGCATAAGCCTCTGTTTAGTTATCCTGCAACCCTGCTGCTTGAGACGAGAAATAATAATGTCTTTGTCTTTATCAGGATTTCTGACCACCCGTTACCTCCTTTTAATGGCAGTGGCCTTTGCATTTACCGCAGTCGCCACCACATGTGAACGATTTACCGTTTTTCTTGTCGTGTACCATACTGCGTACAATAAGCGCAACTATAATCACTAATATAACTCCTACTATAATTGTTCCCAGCATAATTACACCTCCGATAATATATCATTTAATTACTTTGTTGCATTTAAAAGCTTCTTAGAATCAACCTTTAATGTCTTACTTTCCTTATATGGTCTGAATAACAGATAAATGAAGCCAACAATTATAAGAATTGCGATTACTGTGAATACATTAAATGCTGTGTCGCCAGTAATAAGACCAACAATCTGGTTAATTACAAGACCTACAAGGTAAGCATATCCACACTGGTATCCGATTGCAATCCAGAACCACTTAGTGTTGTTCATCTCTCTCTTAATAGCACCCATTGCTGCGAAGCAAGGAGCACAGAGAAGATTAAATGCAAGGAATGCATATCCGCTTACTACTGTAAATGTAGCTGCCATGTTAGCATATACTGTTCCCTCACCTGCTGAGTAAAGGATACCCATTGTACCAACGATATTCTCCTTAGCAACAAGGCCAGTAATAGAAGCAACAGTTGCCTGCCAGTTACCAAATCCTAAAGGAGCAAATATCCATGCGATTGCCTTACCAATTCTGCCAAGAATAGAGAAGTCAATCTGATCATCTGCAAGCATTGTAAATGTTCCATCAACAAATCCGAAGTATGTTGTGAACCAGATAATGATTGTTGAAAGTGTGATGATTGTTCCGGCCTTCTTGATGAATGACCATCCACGCTCCCACATGCTTCTTAATACTGTACCAACTGTTGGAAGATGGTATGCTGGAAGCTCCATAACGAATGGTGCCGGATCTCCAACGAATAACTTTGTCTTCTTTAAGATGATACCTGAGCAGATAATTGAGAATATTCCAAGGAAATATGCTGATGGAGCAACCCATGGAGCACCATCAAAGATAGCACCGGCAACCATTGCTATGAATGGAAGCTTAGCTCCACAAGGAATAAATGTTGTTGTCATAATTGTCATCTTACGGTCTCTGTCGTTCTCAATTGTACGTGAAGCCATGATACCAGGAACACCACAACCTGAACCGATAAGCATTGGAATGAATGACTTACCTGAAAGACCGAACTTACGGAAAATTCTATCCATAATGAATGCTATACGTGCCATATAACCGCAAGACTCAAGGAATGCAAGGAATATGAATAATACAAGCATCTGTGGAACGAAGCCAAGTACCGCACCAACACCGGCTACAATACCATCAAGGATAAGACCCTTTAACCAGTCTACACAACCAATTGCATCAAGTCCTGACTCAAGAAGCACTGGGATACCAGGAACCCATACACCATAATTAGCAGGATCTGGAGCTGCACCATCATTGTCTATACACTGTTCAATAGCTTCCTTAACACCAGCTGCATCTGTTGTCTCTGTTGTTACACTAAGATTTTCCTCATCTTCTACATCATAATCTAATGTAAGATTAGCTGGAACTGTGTTTTCAAGTTTCTTTAATGCTGCTACTGCTGCATCTGAATCATAATCATCAGCTTCTGTATCAATAGCATCTGCATACTCTTCACCTTTATCACCAAGGCTGTCGATATATGCCCCGATGATTGCATCTGAATCACCATACTCATCAGCTACTTCTTCGTAAGCTGAAGTGCCAATTCCGAAGAGATGCCAGCCATCACCGAACACACCATCGTTAGCCCAGTCTGTTGCCCATGTACCAACTGTTGTAACTGATACATAGTATACGATGAACATTACAACTGCAAATATTGGAAGTGCTAAGAATCTGTTAGTAACTATTCTATCAATCTTATCTGATGTAGAAAGCTTCTTCTCAGACTTCTTTGCAAAACATCCACTGATAATTGAAGATATATATGTATATCTTTCATTAGTGATAATACTTTCTGTATCATCATCAAATTCTTTCTCAAGAGTCTCAATCTCAGCTGAAACATCTGGAACATTCTTCATAAGGACTTTAATCTTATCATCCTTCTCAAGAAGCTTGATAGCAAAGAATCTCTTCTGTTCTTCAACAATATCAAGACCAAGCTTATCTTCTACTGCAGATATAGCTGCCTCAACCTTATCATCAAACTTGTGAGCAATTGTATTGAGCTTCTTGCTCTCTGCAAGCTTAACAGCCTTCTCTGCTGCTTCCTTAATGCCAGTTCCCTTAAGAGCTGATATCTCAACAGCTTCACATCCAAGGTTCTTTCCTAACTTGGCAAGGTCAACCTTATCTCCGTTCTTTTCCATGATATCGACCATGTTAACAGCCATAATAACTGGAATCCCCAGTTCCATAATCTGTGTTGAAAGATAAAGGTTTCTTTCAATGTTAGTACCATCAACTATATTGATGATTGCATCAGGTCTTTCGTTAATAAGATAATTTCTTGCTACTACCTCCTCAAGAGTATAAGGAGAAAGTGAATAAATACCTGGTAAATCCATGATAGTTACATCTTTATGTCCCTTTAATTTACCTTCCTTTTTCTCAACTGTAACACCTGGCCAGTTACCAACGAACTGATTAGAACCGGTCAAAGCATTAAACAATGTTGTTTTACCGCAGTTTGGATTACCTGCTAATGCAATTTTAATTGACATTTGACTACCTCATTTCTTTTATATAAATGCTCATGCATTTGCTAACAAACATTTGACAATTCTTACATTAATTAGATTATGCTAACCCGCATGTAAAAAAAATCAGCCTACCTCTATCATCTCGGCATCGGCTTTACGAAGCGATAATTCATAGCCTCTTACTGTAATCTCTACAGGATCTCCCAAAGGTGCTACCTTTCTTACATAGACTTCAACTCCCTTAGTAATTCCCATATCCATAATTCTTCTCTTAACCGGACCATCACCATTTAACCTGGTAACTTTAACAGTCTGGCCTACAGATACATCTCTTAAAGTCATAGTTTATCTCCTTCTTATTTTAGTTTTATATAAGAACCGTCATATTCAGTCCTTTATACCATAATTTTATTAGCCATATCTTTTCCTATGGCAACTCTTGATTCCTTAATGTTAACAATGACATTACCGCCAGCTTTAGAAACAACTGTTACCACTGCTCCCGGAACGAATCCAAGATTCTCAAGAAAACGTCTTATTTCTTCCTTTCCACCAATTCGCTGGATTGTGTATGGAGTTCCTTCATCAATCATAGTTAATGGCATAAGCTCATCTCCTCTTTTTAGCATATTGATAATGTTTTTCATTACCACCTTGGTTAGTATATTCTAATGGTCATTAGATGTCAACAACTTTTGTTATATTTTTATAATATTTTTTAGAACAGATTAACCCCTGATTGATACAACCAACCAGGGGCAAAATGTGCAATCTTTTCAATATATTACAGGCAATAAATAATTATGCTAACGCTGCCCCAAGTTTTTTGCAGTTTTCAACAGCATCATCATCTGGTGCTTCCTGACAGATTACGCTGTCTGTTGCAAGAACAGCCCCTGCAGCCTTGCTTCTTTCTTCCCAGTCAGCCATCCATTCGCCGCTTCCCCATCCATATGAACCAAAAAGTGCAATTTTCTTACCGCTAAGACTTCCTTCTACCTCTGTGAACATTGGCTCAAACTCTGATTCTTCGAGATTCTCTGCTCCCATTGCCGGGCATCCAAATGCGATTCCATCATATTCAGCAACCTTTCCTGAATTAAAATCATTTGCCACAAGTACATCAACCTCTGCTCCGGCTCCTTTAGCACCTTCTGCAACCGCGTTAGCCATTGTCTCTGTATTACCTGTTCCACTCCAATAAACTACTGCTACTTTACTCATTATCCAATCTCTCCTTTTTTACTTTTATATGCTTAAACCGTTAATGCAGATATGCTTCTGCCTCGGTCAAAGACTCTTAAATATACTTCTGTGCATTTTCTGTAACGTGCAAACATCTTCTGGCTGAATGCCTCATCACAATACACCTTCCATACCCCACAACATTTGTAATTGCAGCCCTTTTGTCTTATAAACTGGATTACATCTTCCACTGGGTAACTTAAGAACAGCCCTATTTCATGTGGAAAGCATGTATTCTCCCCCACTCTCTGTTTAAGATGCTTGATGCTTGCTCCAACTTTATAATCTGTATATCCAAATGTTTTCAGTACATTTTGTACTGCTGGCTGTGACAAATCCTTCTCTAATCTGTCAGGTCTGAACACATATAAAAGTGCACTCTTTTCATTTCGCTTTAAAAATGTAACATACACGCCTTTGGCGTTAAGTTTTCTGTTTACACTTGCAAGTTCTTTCCTAAAATCAGATATATTATCATATCTGTAATTAAAAAGGTTGCCCGTCTTTAATCCGGCAAGCGTCGGAGAACACTCTTTTATAACTTCCCGCTCAATTCTTCCCAATACATCTGTACAGACCATTTTTCTTTTCCTTCCATATTGCACTTTATTCTCTTCTTTATCAGCATGCCCTGCTTTCGCTTAAATATGTTTCTAAAACACTTGTAAGCGATGCCGCACTGCTTGAATGTGTTCTTACTATATTTACATCATTCTTCTTAGCCTCTGTAACAGCTGATAAAACCATCTTATGAGAAACCGTATTAGTAAACAGTATCATAAGATCCGGTGTTCCAATCTGCTTGGAAAATCCGCTTTTTTCCTTAACAAATACCTTCGCCTTGCAGCCGTGTTTCTTACATATCTGCTGATACTGGCGTTCCATACATTCATTTCCACCAATAATAACTACGCTCATATTCTCGTCCTTTCATTCGCCTTACTCTTGTTAGCTTTATCTAACTCATATTTATAAAATAACGGATATCCTAACTGGATACCCGTTACATCAGTTAGCTTTAACTAACTACTAAAATATCATCTTTGAATGTATATGTCAATACATTTTTACAAATTATCTGTCAAATGGTGCATCGTCATCATTATTGTCAAAGTCATCAATATCCGCATGACCATCTGAATGGTCATGACCGTCAATCATATTCTCTCTGTTGACAACTCTCTTGATATCTCTCTGCTTCTCCACAAGATCTGATAACAGCTCTTTAGTAGCCTTAGGTCTTTTGATATTCTTAATCTCAAAGTCACCCATTGTCTTGTCTCCTGAGCATACTTTAATAGTTCCCACTCCGACAAGTCTCTGCATGAATGAGCGCTCCAATGAAATATCCATAATACGATACAGTCTTACCTCATCATCTTTAACGCTGAAAAATCCTTTGCTTATAAAGAATCTGTCCTTAGATACACTATATCTTGTAAATGACCATGGAAGTCCGAGGAAGAGAATTCTCTTCCTGTCCTTCCATAATATATCTGTGCTGACTTTATCTCTTGCCATAATATCCCCTCCAATTCTAATGGCACACTGCTGACATATTCTATGTATTACTTGAAGTACTTAACACCAGATTCGAATATCTTAATATCCTGCTCACCATATATATTAATAGCAACACTGTCACCGCGTCTCTCAGAATGTGCCATCTTACCGAAGCATCTTCCGTCTGGGCTTGTGATACCTTCAATAGCCATGTATGAACCATTGATATTCCACTCTTCATCCATAGATACATTTCCGTCAAGGTCACAGTACTGTGTAGCAACCTGTCCGTTAGCAAAGAGCTTATCAAGCCATTCCTTAGGAGCAACAAATCTTCCTTCACCGTGTGAAGCAGGGTTGCAGTATACTCCGCCAAGCTCTGCATTAGCAAGCCATGGGCTTAAATTGCTGACAACCTTAGTATATACCATCTTAGATATATGACGGTTAATTGTATTAAATGTAAGTGTAGGTGACTGTGCATCCTGTCCTGTAATCTTACCATTAGGTACAAGACCAAGCTTGATAAGTGCCTGGAATCCATTACAGATACCAAGTGCAAGACCATCTCTCTCATTAAGTAGCTTCTCAACTGCTTCCTTCATCTTGGCATTACGGAATGCTGTCGCAAAGAACTTGGCAGAACCATCTGGTTCATCACCTGCTGAGAATCCACCAGGGAACATAATAATCTGTGCCTGGTTAATAGCCTTCTCAAATTCATCAACAGACTCTCTGATACTCTCAGCATCAAGGTTCTTGAACACCTTAACGATTGTATCAGCACCGGCTCTTTCAAATGCCTTGGCACTATCGTACTCACAGTTAGTTCCTGGGAATACCGGGATAAATACTGTTGGCTTAGCAACCTTATTCTTGCATACATGTACGCTTGGTGCTTCATATAACTTGCTTTCAACCGGTGTAGTTTCCTTAGAAGCCTTAGTTGGGAATACACCCTCAAGGGTATCAGCCCATACGCTTAATGCTTCTTCTACATTAATTGAAACTTCCTTGTATGTGAACTTACCATTATCCTTAACAGTACCAACCTTAGTATAAGCTGTAGTAATCTCACTAAGCTTGTCCGCTGGAACTTCTGCAACGATACAGCCATAAGCTGGTGCAAAGAGATCATCTTCCTTAACGTCTGCGCTGATCTCAAAACCTAACTTATTACCAAATGCCATCTTGCTGAGTGCTGGCACAAGTCCGTTAGCATCAAGAACATATGCAGATACGATTGCCTTCTTCTGGATAAGCTCATGTATTGCACTGTAGAGTGCCTTAACCTGTTCGAAATCTGGAAGATCATACTGATTCTTCTTAATATCAAATCTGACTAATACATCACCATCATTCTTAAGTTCAGGAGTAATAATATCTCCTTCCTTAGCTACATCAATAGCAAATGAGCAGAGTGTTGGTGGAACATCAATATGTTCAAATGTTCCTGACATACTGTCCTTACCACCGATTGATGGAAGTCCAAATCCCATCTGTGCTTCATATGCACCAAGAAGTGCTGCAAATGGCTGGCTCCATCTTTCTGGATCTTCTGTCATTCTTCTGAAGTATTCCTGATATGTGAATCTTATCTTACTGAAATCACCACCGGCAGCAACAATCTTAGCTACAGAATCTGTTACAGCATAGATTGCTCCATGATATGGGCTCCATGATGAAAGATATGGATCAAATCCATAAGACATCATAGTTACTGTGTCACATTTGCCCTTAAGCACTGGCAGCTTTGCAACCATGCTCTGTGTCTCTGTAAGCTGATACTTACCACCATATGGCATATATACTGAACCGGCTCCGATAGAACCATCAAATCTCTCAACAAGTCCCTTCTGTGAGCATTCGTTAAGGTCTGCTAAAGTCTTTAACCACTTACCGCGTACATCTGTAACCTTAACCGGCTTAAGGTAATCGTCTTCCTGTGAAGGAATATCAACTACAACCTTAGTCTCCTGATGAGCACCATTAGTATCAAGGAATGCTCTTGAGATATTAACGATATCCTTGCCTCTCCAGTTAAGAACAAGTCTTGGTTCTTCTGTTACAACAGCTACCTCAACTGCCTCTAAGTTCTCCTCAGCAGCATACTGAAGGAATTCCTTAACATCCTTAGGATCAACTACAACAGCCATTCTCTCCTGAGACTCTGATATAGCAAGCTCTGTTCCATCAAGACCTTCATACTTCTTAGGAACTTTATCAAGATCTACCTTAAGACCTGCTGCAAGCTCACCAATTGCAACGGATACACCGCCTGCACCAAAGTCATTACATTTCTTAATAAGCTTAGTAACCTCTGGTCTTCTGAAGAGTCTCTGCATCTTACGCTCTGTAGGAGCATTACCCTTCTGAACCTCAGCACCACAATCCTCAATAGACTTCTCTGTATGAACCTTAGATGAACCTGTAGCTCCGCCACATCCATCTCGTCCTGTTCTTCCACCAAGAAGAATAATGATATCTCCCGGGTCAGAATTCTCTCTCTTAACTGCACTTCTTGGAGCAGCAGCTATAACTGCACCAATCTCCATTCTCTTGGCAACATAATCAGGATGGTAGATTTCCTTAACATATCCTGTAGCAAGTCCGATCTGGTTACCATATGAGCTGTATCCGTGAGCAGCACCTGTAACAAGCTTTCTCTGTGGAAGCTTTCCATGAATTGTCTCTGATACCGGAACAGTAGGATCTGCTGCACCTGTAATTCTCATTGCCTGATATACATATGTACGTCCTGACAATGGATCTCTTATAGCACCACCAAGACAAGTTGCTGCGCCACCAAATGGCTCAATCTCTGTTGGATGGTTATGTGTCTCATTCTTGAAATTAACAAGCCATTCCTCTGTCTTTCCATCAATCTCAACCGGAACAACAATTGAGCAGGCATTAATCTCATCAGATTCTTCCTGATCAGCTAACTTGCCCTCAGCCTTTAACTTCTTAGCACCCATAAGTGCAAGGTCCATAAGGCATACGAACTTGTCCTTACGGTCCTTATATATTTCTGCTCTGTCTGAAAGATACTTGTTATATGTAGCCTCCATAGGAGTTCTATAAAATCCGTCCTTAAACTTAACATCTGTAAGCTCTGTTGCAAATGTTGTGTGACGGCAATGATCTGACCAGTATGTATCAAGTACTCTGATTTCAGTCATAGAAGGATCACGCTTCTCAACACTAGCAAAATGCTCCTGAATGAACTTAAAATCCTTAAATGTCATGGCAAGTCCTAAAGAATCATATAATTCCTTTAACTTATCCTCTGGCATATCCTTGAATCCGTCAAAATAAATAACATCAGCAGGAGTCTTGAACTCAGTAACTAAAGTTTCTGGAATATCCTCTGCTGCCTGTCTTGAATCAACAGGGTTAATGCAGTGTTCCTTAATCCTGTTCTTCTCCTCATCAGTAACAGTTCCTGTCAATACATAAGTTACAGCAGTCTTGATAACTGGTGTCTCATTCTCATTAAAGAACTTAACACACTGTTCTGCAGAATCAGCTCTCTGGTCGAACTGTCCTGGAAGATACTCTACAGAGAACACGAAATCGTCCTTTCCCGCTGGAAATGTTCCCTCATAAACATCATCTACCGGTGGCTCAGAAAAAACAGTAGTAAGTGCTTTCTTATATGTTTCTTCTGAAAGATTCTCAATATCATATCGGATAAGAACTCTTACATCTGTAATAGTCTTTATTCCAAGATATCCTCCTATCTCCTCAAGTAATTCTTTCGCATTAACTGCAAATGGTTTCTTTTTCTCGACAAAAACTCTCTTTACGCCGCTCATATCTTCCTCCTGAGATTAGTTATATTAATTATTAATATTTAACCATTGTATCACAATAAAACATATTTTCAAACAACTATTCATGCATTCTTCTTATTATCTTGTAAACAACCTGATTACCCATTACGGTAGGACCTGTATGTGCAAAGAAAACAATACCGTCTGTCTGTGATATTATCTCACTCTTAACAGTACCCTCGCATGGATCAAGAATCTGTGCTATAAGCTCACCATGATATACAGGGTCACCCGGCTCTTTAAGTCTCTTGTAGAATCCTGCATCATAAGTCTTGACTGCCATAAGGTCAAACTCGTTAATAACACTTGCAATATATCCACTGTGATTGTTGTACTTAAGAATACCCATTCTGGTTAAAAACCTGAGAACAGATGACACAGCCTGTCTTGCAGACTTCTCATCAATCATATCTGTGCTGTTAGTATATATTGAAAATGCATTAGTACCATTCATCTGCCAGTTATAATTAAGTGTCACTGTATCCATTGGCTTAGGCTTTCTAATAACAACGTACTGAAGTCCGAACAGATTGGCAAGACTCGCACTCTGAAATCCTGTATCCATCATCTTTACATGAGGAATAAAATCACCCGGCATATAAAAGCTCGCAAAATGTATGCCATAACTGTAACCCTTAATTCTGTCAAAAAGTGTTCCTGCTATCTGCTTGGTTGTATCTCCATTAACATCCCCAGGAAAAGCTCTGTTTATATCAGAATTATCTGTAGGCCAGAATCTCTTTCCAACATTCATGGAAAATCTGTTAACAGATGGGATAACAAGAATCTCATGATTGTGCGATATTGCACCATGAGCCTCAAGCTCTTTAAGTGCCTTGACAAGCTGCGAACATATATACAGCTGCTGTATCTCATTTCCTCTTAATGCACCAACAATACATGCCGACTTCTCACCACCGCCGAATCTGTAGCCTTCTATCTGATAATCTTCTCTATATATACCCTTTAACGAATAAATAATCTCTTTCTTCATTATCTGCCACCATAAACTCTTGCTATAAGAGCCCCCTTATGTACTACCGGATTCTCTCTTAATGTAAATATAATTCCATCTGTAGGCGATTCAATTCTCTGGATTATTCTTCCCTCAATAGGTTCGATAATATCTCCTATATGCGTTCCAATTCCAATCCTTCCCATAGAATCAACTGCTGATACGAATATTCCGCTTTCCTTAGCAGTAAGAAATGTAAC
>ERZ809224.1087-NODE-1087-length-21267-cov-6.712050_pt1 | contig 21267 bp, 23 predicted proteins | sample MGYA00520513_ERZ809224 | MGnify/ENA primary metagenome ERZ809224 (study PRJEB31576, sample SAMEA3212658) | Homo sapiens | biome: human-gut; feature: human gut; material: fecal | place: Sweden | collected 2012 ... | reverse complement strand
TTACAGGAGGTTATTATGCAGGTATTATATAAAGATGATAATGATAATTTTGCAGTGATGGAGGTGCTGAAGGCTTCTTATATTCCGGAAGTGAAGGTGCTTGAGATCTGCGGAAGTGAAGAAGACATAGCGGTTCAGATTGGAAAGAAGGATGCGGAGAAAGCGGTGAAGGAGCTTTATCAGACAGGCAAAGCGGATCTTTCAGCGTATCCATTCTGTGAGATGGAAATAGACGAGGATGACGATGATTTTTTTGATGACGATGAAGAAGACGAGGATGACTTTATCGACCGCATGATTGATATGGACTTTGACGGGAATAAAAACCGTATTGTTTTTGGCAAGGACTGATAGACAGGGGTGAGGACGTTGGAGAGGAAAAAGAGGGTTCAGGACTCTTTGACGGAGCAGACGTATCTTTTGATGCATCGCCATATCAATGGATACGGCAGATTGTTCGGCGGACAGCTTATGCAGTGGATTGACGAGATTGCAGGGATTGTGTCTATGAGACATTCCGGCGGGCGGATCACTACGGCCTGTATAGATAATCTTAATTTTAAGTCAGGCGCTTATCTGAATGACACGATTGTGCTGATCGGGCGAATTACCTATGTTGGCAGAACTTCCATGGAGGTGCGTGTAGATACGTATATAGAAGATCTGGATGGCATGCGGCACGTCATTAACCGTGCCTATGTGGTGATGGTAGCCATTGATGAAGAAGGCCGGGCAGTGGAAGTACCGGGGCTTGTTGTGGAAACGGAGAGTGAGAAGGCCGAGTGGGAGGCTGGGGAAAAGCGTTATGCTTTGCGTAAGCAGAGACGAAGAGAGGGATTTTAGAGTATAATCCTAAGCTCTGGACTGCCGGACGGGTTATAAATAAGTAATAAAGCGGATTGCTGACATCCGCTTGATAAAGGACGGAAGCAGGATTATGAAAACAGTCACAGCGATAATGAAGGACAAAATTGATCAGCAAATTATTGATCGGGCGGGCAATATCTTAAAGCAGGGAGGGCTGGTTGCATTTCCGACGGAGACCGTTTACGGATTGGGAGGAAATGCACTGGATGGCCAGGCGGCAGCGAAGATTTATGCTGCAAAGGGAAGGCCCTCCGATAATCCGCTTATTGTACATATTGCAGAATTTGAGGCGCTTGAAAGGATTGCGGAAGATATACCGGAACAGGCGAAAATGCTTGCGGATGCATTTTGGCCGGGACCGCTTACTATGATTTTTAATAAAAAGGAGTTGGTTCCGCTTGGAACAACGGGCGGGCTTAACACGGTTGCAGTGCGTATGCCGGATCATCTTGTGGCGCTTGCGCTTATCCGTGCAGGAGGAGGCTATATCGCTGCACCCAGCGCAAATCTATCCGGCAGACCGAGTCCTACCTGCGCGGCTCATGTGCAGGAGGATCTGGATGGACGGATTGATATGATACTGGACGGCGGGGATGTGGGGATTGGCCTGGAATCCACGATTGTGGATTTGAGTGAGGATATTCCTACAATACTTCGTCCGGGATATATTAATCAGGAAATGCTTCGAAAAGTTATTGGCAGAGTTGAGATTGACAGGGGGCTGATGGCTGATGACAGCAAAATAAAGCCGAAAGCTCCGGGTATGAAATACCGGCATTATGCGCCGAAGGCCAGTCTGACCATTGTGGAAGGCAAAGAGGATGATGTCATTGCCAGGATCAATGAGCTGGTAAAAGCAGGAGAGGAAGCAGGTGAAAGGACAGGCATTATTGCGGCGGCGGAAAGTGCAGGACGCTACAGCGGCGGTATTGTGCGGACAATAGGCAGCCGCAGTGATGAGATAAGCATTGCGCGTCATCTGTTTGGAGTATTGCGGGAATTTGACAGTCTTGGGATAGACCGGATCTATTCGGAAAGTTTTGAGACACCGAAAATGGGGCAGGCGATTATGAACAGACTGATGAAAGCTGCGGGACATCAGGTTATGGAGGTGTAGCGGATGAAGAAATATGACAGGTTGATTTTTGTAAGCAACAGTGATACTTGCCGCGGGCCTATGTCTGAGGCTATTATGAAGAGTAAATTTTTACTTGCAAGCCTTGAAATAAGCTCCAGAGGTCTTGTGGTATTGTTTCCGGAGCCTGTGAATCAAAAAGCGGAAGTTATCATGGCAAGCCACGGGCTGACTATGAAAAATCATACGGCGAAGCCTCTCGAACAGGAAGATTTTGGCGAAAGGACGCTGGTTCTGGTGATGGAGGATGCGCTGAAGCAAAAGATATTTCAGGAGCACGAGAATGTACATAACATTTATATGCTTTCCGAATATATAAAAGAAGAGCACGAGGTAAAAGAACCTGTGGGCGGCAGTCTTGCAGATTATGGTGCCTGCTATGAACTGCTGGATAAGATGATAAGCAGTCTGGTTGTGGTATTAAATGAGGAGGAGTTATTATGTTAGCACTTGGATGTGATCACGGCGGTTATGAATTGATGCAGGAGGTTAAAAAGCACCTGGACAAGAAAGGTATTACATATAAGGATTTTGGCTGTAATAGTACAGAGGCGGCGGATTACCCGGTGTATGCAAAAAGGGTCGCAAATGCGATCGTAAATGGAGAATGCAGCCAGGGTATTTTGATCTGCGGGACAGGTATTGGGATTTCTATAGCGGCAAATAAGGTACAAGGTATCCGTGCGGCACTCTGCACAGACTGTTTTTGCGCGGAGGCTACAAGACAGCATAATGATGCCAATATTCTGGCCATGGGAGGCCGCGTAGTTGGCCCGGGACTTGCGCTGAAGATTGTGGATACATTTCTTGAGACACCATTTTCCGGTGAGGAGCGCCATGTAAGGCGTGTAAATATGATTGAAGGATAAAGCAGGATGCAAAAAAGCGTCTGTAAAACGATTAAAGGAGGAAATTATGGCAAAAGTTACGATTATGGATCATCCGCTGATCCAGCACAAAATCGGAGTTATCCGCAGAGAGGAAACCTGTTCCAAGGATTTCCGCACGATTATCAGTGAAATAGCAATGTTAATGTGTTATGAAGCTACGAGAGGCTTAAAGCTTACAGATGTGGAGATCAAGACGCCTATCTGCAAGACGACAGTGAAGGAGCTCCAGGGCAAAAAGCTGGCAGTGGTGCCGATTCTGCGTGCAGGTCTGGGTATGGTGGAGGGTATGCTTGCCATCATTCCGTCTGCTAAGGTGGGCCATATCGGGCTTTACCGGGATCCGCAGACGCTGGAACCAGTGGAGTATTATTGCAAGCTTCCGGCAGATTCGAATGAGAGAGAGGTCTTTGTAGTAGATCCGATGCTGGCGACAGGCGGGTCTGCAGTTGCGGCAATTCAGATGCTAAAAGACAAGGGCGTTAAAAATATCCATTTTATGTGTATTATTGCAGCTCCGGACGGTGTGAAAAAAATGCAGGAATGTCATCCGGATGTGGAAGTCTATGTGGGTGCATTGGATGACCATCTCAATGAGCATGGATACATTGTTCCGGGTTTGGGTGATGCCGGCGACCGTATTTTCGGTACTAAATAAAAATTCTTGTGTTCCGGTGCGGTATGAAAGATACGGACAGATGAAATTGCCGGATAAGGCTGGAGGATGAAATGGATAAAAGAACAGACTACATTTCCTGGGACGAGTATTTTATGGGAGTTGCATATCTTGCGGGAATGCGTTCCAAAGATCCGCATACGCAGGTGGGAGCCTGTATTGTCAGTGAGGACAATAAAATTTTGTCAATAGGTTACAATGGTTTCCCAAAGGGCTGCTCTGACGAGGAGTTTCCATGGAAGAGAGAAGGAGAACCTTACGATACAAAATATTTTTATACAACGCACAGTGAGCTGAATGCGATTCTTAATTACAGAGGAGGAAGTCTTGAAGGGGCTAAGCTCTATGTTTCGCTGTTTCCCTGTAATGAATGCGCAAAAGCTATCATTCAGTGCGGAATCAAGACGGTAGTGTACGACTGTGATAAGTACGATGGCACGCCGGCAGTCCGTGCGTCTAAGCGTATGATGGATGCGGCGGGAGTACGCTATTACCAGTATAAGAAAACAGGAAGAAATATTACGATTTCATTATAGTAAAAGTGCCGCAGAAAACAGTCTCATGCAATTCTGCGGCATTGCTGTCTGAGAGGGGAGAAGCATGTACTTAGTAAATGCATTGAATGTTATAGATGAAGTAAAAAAAGCCGTTATCGGCAAGGATGCCTGCGTGGAGAGAGTAATGATGGCAATTCTGGCAGGCGGGCATATATTGATTGAGGATATTCCGGGAGTGGGAAAGACAACGATGGCGTTGGCCTTTTCAAGAGCATGTGCATTGAACCAGAATCGCGTTCAGTTCACTCCGGATGTGCTACCGGCGGATATTACCGGTTTTTCTGTTTTCCGAAAGGATACGGGCAAATTCGAGTATCAGCCGGGAGCAGCAATGTGTAATCTGCTTTTGGCGGATGAGATAAACCGTACTTCTCCGAAGACACAGTCAGCGCTTTTGGAGGTTATGGAAGAAGGAAACGTGACGGTGGACGGGATCACAAGAGAAGTTCCCAAACCATTTTTTGTGATGGCAACACAAAATCCGATCGGTTCCTCCGGCACTCAGATGCTTCCGGAATCTCAGCTCGACCGTTTTATGATTTGTATTTCTATGGGTTATCCCGATATCAAAAACGAGATTGCAATTTTGAAGGACAGGAGACAGGGAAATCCGGTGGAGCGTATCCATCCGGTTATCCAAATATCGGAGTTGATTGCTATGCAGGGGGAAGTGGAACAGATTTATATTCATGACGTGATCTATAACTATATTGCTGAGCTGATATCCATGACCAGACAGCATCCGATGCTGGAGCTGGGCGTAAGCCCGAGGGGAACAATTGCGCTGACCCGTATGCTGAAGGCTTCTGCTTATCTGTCCGGACGTAATTATGTGGTTCCGGCGGATGTGGAAAAAGTATTTCTTCCTGTGAATACTCACAGAGTGCGGTTAAATTCCAAGGCCAGGGCAAATCATGTAACGGCAGAGGGGGTTCTGGAGGAGATTTTAGAGTGTATACCAAAGCCTTCACCCAGAAAGAAATAGGGGAGAAAGTGTATGGGAAGAAAGATATGGTATATAATTCTCATTCTGGTCACAGTTTATCTGGAAATCATGTATGACAGTATCTGGATGCTGCCCCTTCTTGCTTTTGAGCTGCTTTTGGCGGCAGCGATGTTTTTATTGTCCTTGTATTTACGGTTTCATGTTCGTGCATGGCTGGATATGAGGATTCCGGTTGCACAGAAAGGGGAAAGTTTTGCTCTGGAGCTTCATCTGGAAAACAGCGGGATTTTTCCGGCTTCCAATGTACGTGTTGTATTAGGGTACGAGAACAAATGCGGTGCATGCAGCGACAGACGCGTTTTGGAAGAGAGTATCGGCGGGCATACTCAGAAAACAATTATGATACATGCTGATTCCGAGTACAGCGGCAATATCCGCTTTTTTTTGCAGAAGGTTTTTGTAGGGGATTATCTGGGGCTGTTTTGCCGAAAGCTGAAATGTCGGTCGCAGATCAGCGTCAATGTACTGCCGGATATTACAGAGTTTCCGGTGGAAATCTCTATGCGTACGAGGAATTTTCCGGCGGAGGGCGACGATTACGAGAAGGAGCGAAGCGGAGATGACCCGTCAGAGATTTTTCAGATAAGAGAATTTCGGCCTGGGGACAGACTGCAGAAAATTCACTGGAAGATGAGCGCCAGAATGGATGATATGATGACAAAAGAATATAGTATGCCGCGGGGGTGTAAGGTACTGCTGCTTCTGGACGGCAGACAGACGGAAGCCAGCCCCGAGAAAATGGATTGTTTTCTGGAACTTACGGTATCTCTCTGCTTTTCTATGCTGGAGGCAGGATGTCTGCATTTTGCTGCCTGGTATGATGAGAGTGCGGGCCGTGTACTGCGCCGCAGCATTCAGAAAGAGCAGGACATTTATGAAATGCTGGACCTTCTGATGGCATCTCCCGTTTACAGTCAGGAATATGACATGGAGGCGGCATACTGTTCCGGATATCCGGAAGGGACTTACAGTACGATTCTGCGGCTGGATATGGAAGGAAATCTGGAGTGCAACGGGGAAAAGGCGGGCGCCTTTAAAGGCGGAAGCCTGAAGCAGAGTCTGAACGGATTTGTATTGGAAGTGTAAATAATTATGAAAAAACAAAAAAGAAATACAGGGATCAACCTTGAAAGCAGAGTTTTTGAGCAGCAGGAAAAGGAACAGACCGGAAGAATTTTTGTACTCGTTCCTGTTTTTTATATGATACTTGGCGTATACGGATGGATTCGTACCGCTCTTGGAATCGGGGCGATTTCCTGCCGCCAGGATTTGTTATATGTTGTTCTCTTACTTATGGGGCTGTGGTTTGGAGGAATTTACGCAGTGAAGCGCTGGCAGCTTGCATTGTTTGCGTTGTCAGTGGGAGCGGCAGGGGTGTTTGTCTGGCGGAACTTTGAGCTGATCAAGGAAGGATTTATTCAGCTTGGTGAGATTTTTTGGCTGAATATGAGTACAGAGACCGGCAGCTTTTCAGGAATGGGTTTTGAAAACGAGATTACACTTGCAGTGATAGTCTTTGTATTTTTGATGTATTGTGTTTTCATTGGATGTCTGAATGCTGAAACGGGGAAATATCTTGTGGCAGTCTTCATGGTAATTCCGGTAAGCGCAGCATTTATAGTTGGACAGATTCCGGATGGCATAGGTGTATTCTGTATGATTTTTTCAACAATCGGGCTGAATGTATCCTCGGCAGAGGAACGGGATGCACTTGGAGGAAAGATTGGTCTGCTTACGGGAATGCTCGGGCTGTTGCTGCTGGCAGGAGGATTTGCGGCATCAGAACCGGTGCTTGGCCCATTGTTTGAAAAGAAGGATGAGACAAGAGAGAGGATCCAGCAGACTTCACTTCTCAGGGAGATGACGAGAATGTCGCTTCAGTGGCAGAAAAACAGCTCAACGGTAGCTTCCGGCGGAGTCAGCGACGGCACATTTAATAACACGGATTTTTTCCGTAACACAGGAGAAGTGTTGTTTTCCGTGGCCCAGAGTGAGCATCCGGAGTCAAATCTGTACCTGCGTGTTTATACGGGGGCGGAATATACGACTTCACAGTGGAAGGAGAATAAAGATAATAATCCTGCGGCGGAGATTTTTTACGGGAGAGCGGCTGCCGCGGCTTACATGAATGGATTCGGCAGTCCGGTCAGCCTCTCTGTGGGATTTCCGGAGGGAAAAAGTGATGAAAAGCATGCCTATGCACCTTATTTTTCGCAGTATCAGGGTGAGACGGACGGCATGAAACAGTATGTATATTACCCAATGTGGTATCTGGGAGAGATGTTTTCTGTTCCGGCGGATGAAAGTACAGAGGATTATAAGGACTATGTGTACAAAAACTATCTGGATTATCCCGCAAAACGTCTTCCCAGGCTGAAAGAATTTGTAGAGACGCATCCATGTGCCGATCTGGAGGAAATCTGCAGCACAGTAAGGAATCTGCTTTCCGAGAATGCTTCTTACAATCCGCAGGTGGGACGATTCCCAGAGGATGAAGATTTTGCAGAATACTTTTTATTTGAGCAGAAGGAAGGCTACTGTGTGCATTTTGCTACTGCAGCAGTTCTTTTAATGCGTATGTACAAAGTCCCGGCCCGCTATGTGACAGGCTTTGCAGTGCCGCCCAGTGATTTCGAATGGGAGGATGGCATAGGCTGGCTTGCAAATGTGAAGGATGGACGAGCGCATGCCTGGGCTGAAATTTACGTGGACAATTATGGCTGGATTCCCTTTGAGACGACACCGTCCTATGATGCAGGGGCTTCACTTGCTTATGATGCAGAGGCGCAGCAAAAGCTGCAGATGGAGTCGGAGAGTTCTTCTGAAAAGGATACGCACAAGCAGAGCAGTGATAATAAGGATGAAAATCAAAGTCAGAGCGAGAGAGGGAATAAAAATGATGGTTCCAAGGTAGGAGACAGAGGAAATGACAAGAGCGGCCGGGAAGGTCTTGCCGGGAGTGCGGGCATCGGAGCAACAGGGATTGTGCTCGTGTTATTGGTTTTTGCAGTGCTGATCTTGTTTGTGAGAAGAGAAGTGATTGTAAAAAGACGCGGCAGACAGGGAGCGGCGGAGATTTTCCGGGACATGTATCAGGTTCTGGTGCAGGGCGGCATGCCGAAGACTCTGGACTGCATGGCTGGCGATTTCACAGAGAAGGTCACGGAACAATTTTTATGGATTGACAAAGAAGAGCTGGATTATGTGATGGATATAGTTATGCGGGCGAATTTTTCGGATGAGAGAATCACAAAAGAAGAAGTCCTGCAGGTACGCAGTATGTATCGGCATATATGCAGGACTGTTTTAAAAGGCATGAGCTGGCAGAAAAAAATTTATTTTCGTTTTGTAAAGGCGTATGCGTAAAAAGCGCTTTTCCCAGGTGTCCGGATCAGGTACCTGACGTATCAAATTGATTGATAAACTTCTGGATTTCCTTAAATGAGCCGTCATAGATTTTGGACAGCAGCCAGTTTGTTCTGCGAAGACCCTTTAAAAGCATTTCTTCGGAGAGCAGTCCCTGCTCCACGGCATCTGCCATCTCGTCCAGATCTACGACTTTTAAGCGGCCGTCAGGATAAACAAGAACATCTGCCAGTAAATCTGTGAATATGTAAGTATCGGATGTTAAGTCATAGCTCTGTGATACAATGTCACAGTACCAGCAGATAAGTTCTCCCTTGTGGTCATAAAATTTGCTCACTTTGATGCCCTTATCCAGAAGATAGCAGGAGAAGCCATGGTGAAGATTCTTTTTGGGGCGGATGGTGTTCCAGCGGGTCAGGATCCTGTACTCATCCCGGTAGAGCATGACATCGTCTTTCAAAAGCAGGGTTTCGCTGGGAATCAAACGCCTGCGGTATAAAATCGGTGCATTCATAAAAGTTCCCTCCATTGTGAAATGTGTGTATTGCGATTACAGGGCCATGCGGCAGCTTCATAATATATTGATGCCAGTATTATAGATTATAGATAGTATATATAAAACTATAAAAAATGTCTATATATGATTGGAGGAAATGCACAAAATTATGCAGATATGGACGCCGCAGCTTGCGGTAAAGCAAATAGCAGCAGATGAAGTAAAAAGTGATGTGAAAGAACAAAAATAGGGGGTAAAAATGAAGGATATCAAGAAAAAACTATGGAAGCTGTTTATTTCTACTTTTTATCTGAGTGCGTTTACCTTTGGAGGCGGTTATGTGATCGTGACGCTGATGAAGAAAAAATTTGTGGATGAATATCACTGGATAGAAGAGGAGGAGATGCTGGATTTAGTGGCAATAGCTCAGTCCTCGCCTGGTGCGATTGCAGTCAACGGAGCTATTGTGGTGGGGTACAAGCTGGCCGGGATTTGGGGAGTGCTGGTTTCGATTCTTGGAACGATCCTTCCGCCGTTTCTTATTATTTCTGTGATATCCGTGTTTTATGCGGTTTTTGCAGGCAATACATATATCCAGATGCTGCTGGACGGTATGCAGTGCGGTGTAGCAGCGGTGATTGCAGTGGTAGTTTACGATATGGGAAGAGGCGTGGTTTCGGGAGGCAATATTGGCTCAATTGTGATTATGATTGCGGCATTCGCAGTGACCTATTTTTTTGAGGTAAATGTAATTTTTGTGGTTCTTGCCTGTCTTGGGATCGGTGCGGCACGGACGATAGTTCATTCCATAAGAAGCGGCTCTTCGGATATATGATGGCGGAAGGACGAGCAGGAAAGTAATGGGCGGGTGGTAAAAATGATTTATTTACAGCTTTTTTTAAGCTTTTTACAGATTGGAGCATTTAGTTTTGGAGGGGGCTATGCGGCGATGCCGCTGATACAGGCTCAAGTGGTTACGCTTCATGGCTGGCTGACTGTGCGGGAATTTTCAGATTTGATCACGATTTCGCAGATGACACCCGGGCCGATTGCTGTTAATTCTGCAACCTTTGTAGGAATTAAGGTTGCGGGTGTGGGCGGCGCTGTGGCGGCCACGGCAGGGTGTATTCTGCCGTCCTGCCTGATTGTATCAGGGCTTGCGTGGCTCTATTTGAAATACCGTAAGCTGTCGGCTTTTCAGGAGATTTTAGGCTCTCTGCGGCCGGCAGTTGTGGCCATGATCGCCACGGCGGGGCTGACGATACTGGTGTCCTCCATATGGGGGGAGGAGACAGTAAAAACTATCGCAACTATGAAATGGGATTCCGTCGTGATTTTTGTGATTGCAGTACTCCTGCTGAAGGTAAAAAATAAAAATCCGATATTTGTCATGGTGCTCTGCGGCGTAATGAAAGTAGGCTTTCAGATGGCCTTAAAGTTTGCGGGATAAACTGACCTGATAAAAAATATAAAAATTGTCTGTTTTTAAAAAGACAAAACGGGGATATACTATGACCTAATGAAAAAAGAAGTCAGTATCATTACTTCAAAGTTAAATCTCTGCAGCAGGATGCGGGGAATGAAGGAGGAAAATAGTATGGAAAAGTGGACTGCGAAAAAGCTGGCTGTTGACGCCCTGGCTATTGCGCTGGTGTGTGTAGCGACTATGGTGATTCAGATACCGATTCCGCTGGGGTATATGCATCTTGGAAATTGCTGCATTCTTCTGGTCAGTGTATATTTCGGCAATGTTACCGGGATGCTGGCAGGCGGTGTGGGTTCGTGTCTGTCGGATCTTTTAAGCGGATATCCTCAGTGGATACTTCCGACCCTGATTATCAAGGGGATCATGGGGCTTGCAATTGCTGTGATTGCTTATCGCAAGGATGGAGAAATTCGCATGTTTTCAGTAAAAACATTTCTTGGCGCGGCAGCAGGTATTGTGATCATGATTGCAGGTTATACGGCAGCGGGGTGTGTATTATATGGCAGTGTTGCTTCCGGACTGGCACAGATTCCAGGTTTGACGACAGAGGGGGTTATTGGTCTGCTGCTGTTTTATGTTATAGGCTTTGCTTTTGAGAAGGCAAAGGTGCCTCAGCTTATCAGGCGTTTTGCCTGAATCCAGGATATACGGAGGAAATGATGTCGCACAATAATCAAAAGAAAATTGCGGTGCTCAATGACTTTTCAGGATTTGGCAGGTGTTCCATTGCAGTGGCCCTGCCGATTCTTTCTGTTATGAAGGTTCAGTGCTGCCCGCTTCTAACCTCGATTTTTTCCAATCATACAGGTTTTAGCAGCTATTTTTTTGAAGATTATACCGATCGGATGATTCCCTATATGGAGGAGTGGAAGAAGCTTGATTTGCGTTTTTGCGGTATTTGTTCCGGATTTTTAGGGTCAAAGGAGCAGATAGAGATTGTAAAGAGGTTCTTCAGGGAATTTAAGACAGAAGAGACGCAGATTATTGTGGATCCTGTCATGGGCGATTATGGAAAGCCCTATGCTACTTATACACCCGAGATGTGTAATGAGATGAAAAAGCTTGTGGAATTTGCAGATATTCTCACACCTAATCTGACAGAGGCATGTGTGTTGACAGATACGCCCTACAAGGATAAATGGAAGATTGCGGAAATAGAGGATATGGCAAAGAAGATCCATGAAAAGGGGCCGAAAAAGATCGCTGTTACCGGTATTGTGCAGGGGGACTTTATTGCTAATTTTTGTTATGAGGAAGGCAAGGAGTCAAAGATTCTGCGTACGCATAAAGCGGGGACGCAGCGTTCAGGGACAGGCGACATTTTTGCTTCCATCATAGCTGCAGATGCAGTAAATGGTGTGCCCTTTCAGAAGTCAGTAAAAAAGGCGTCAAATTTTATTAAAAAATGTATCATAAGATCTACCGAGCTTGATATCCCAGTGACGGATGGCGTATGCTTTGAGGAAGTACTGGGAGAGCTGAAAGATAATTAAGAAAAACAGAGGAAGAGCTATGCAAAAAGAAATGACAATATTTTACAGAGTGCATGACAATCTCTACGTTAATTTGACAAATAAATGTCCGTGTTCCTGTACCTTCTGTCTGAGACAGACCAGAGATCATATGGATAATTCCGATGTGCTGTGGCTGGAGCATACCCCGACGCTTGCGGAGGTTATGGAGGCTATGAAGCAGGTGGATTTTTCTCAGTATAAGGAAGTGGTATTCTGTGGATTTGGTGAGCCGACAGAGGCATTTGATGTGCTGAAGGAAGCGGCGCGTTATATTAAGGAGCATTACAAAAAACCTATCCGCCTCAACACGAACGGCCTTGGAAATCTGGTTAACGGCAGAGATATCCTGCCGGAGCTTGCAGGCATTATAGATACGGTTTCCATCAGCCTGAATACACCCGACAAAGATGAGTATCACAGACTGGTTCGCAGTAAATTTGGTGAAAAGTCTTTTGACGCCATGCTGGATTTTGCAAAAGAAAGTAAAAAATATATTCCTGATGTAGTGATGACGACTGTGGATACAACGATTTCCCATGATGAAGAGAAAAAGTGTCAGGAAATCTGCGGACGTATCGGTGCAAGATACCGAATACGTCCGTGGGAGGATTAAAACAGGAAATAGGACGATGCGCCTGCAACAAAACCCTTTTACAAATCGGTGATTACGGTTATAATAAGAATAAGTAATGCCGGAAAAGGAGGAAAACCATGTATACAGTGATTGTTGCAGACGATGAGCAGGAAATACGTCGTTCTCTGATTCGGAAGGTGAACTGGGGTGAGGCAGGGTTTCAGGTGATCGGCGAGGCGGAAAATGGTGCGGAGGCATTGGAGCTTGTGGAGAAGCTGGAGCCGGATTTGCTTTTGACAGATATAAGGATGCCTTTTATCAGCGGAATTGAGCTTGCAAGGCAGGTGAGGGAGATACGGCCGGCCACACAGATAGCATTTTTGAGCGGGTATGATGATTTTTCTTATGCGCAGCAGGCGATTCAGTATAACATTATCAGTTATTTGCTGAAACCGATTTCTTCTGCAGAGCTGGAGAGAGAGCTTCTCAAAATGAAAGAAAAGATTGATCAGAAGTTTCGGGCATTCGTATCTTCCGGTCTGCGTCAGGAGCATATTGAAAAGACGGAGTTTCTCATGCCGCTGCTTTTGGACGGTTATGGCGGCGAGAGGCCGGAGGCGGATTATCAGGATATTATGAAGAATGCCATATCCTGCGGATTAATTGATGGGGAAGAGCCGGAGGCGTTGAATTATGCGGTGATGGTTACCAGGATTTTTGATAAAGACGGCATGAATTGTACCAGCAGAGCCAGTGTGAATGCAGTAGATTCCATCCTCAGAAAATACGTAAAATACAGCAGCGTTTATCTGAAGGGAAGGGTAGTGTCATTACTTTTGGCCACTCCGCGGGGATTTGATAAGTATTTGCATATTCTTGTAGATGATATAAGTCAGAGTGTGAAACGTATCATGGATATGGAGAGTGTGATCGGAGTCAGCAGGGTGGTGGATAAACTGACCGGATGTCACGAGTGTTATCTGGAGGCTATGAGTGCTGCGTCTTATTTTGGCAAGGCGGAGAGCAATGTTCATTTTATTTCTGATGATGAGATCACGGAGAATTTTGACAAGGAATCGGTGCGGCAAACGGTCGATGACATGGAAAATTTACTGCGGAAAGGAACTACGGAGGAAATCAGCGAGTACCTGAAAGCTTTTTTTGACAAGGTTGTTCAGAGAAAAATTTCCCAGTCTGAGGCGGATTTTATACTGCTGCTCGTTGTTTCAACGGTTTACCAGGTGCTCTATTCTGTAGCAGGAGAAGAGATGGTGCAGAAGATGCAGCAGAGATTTCCTATGTACAATACAAAAATGTTCGGGAATATTGGGGACTCCAAGCAGTATTACGTGGATATCTGTACAACTGCCAGAGAAATGATTGCGGAGCAGAGAAAAAAGAGCAGTGTAATGCTGTGCGGCCGCGCGATACGTATTATCAATGAAAAATATGCAGATCCCGACCTTTCTCTTGTGTCGGTGAGTACGGAGATTTCCGTAAGTCCGAATTATCTGAGCGCTCTGCTGAAAAAGGATACGGGAGAAACATTTAAAGAGCTGCTGACGAAAAAAAGGATAGAGACAGCAAAAGAGCTTCTTCTTGATACTTCATTGAAGGTTCGTGAGATTGCCGAAAAGTGCGGATACAATGATCAGCACTATTTCAGCTATTGTTTTAAAAAATACACAGGAGTATCACCAAATAGCTGCAGGAGAAATTATGAAGATACCAGACAGAATTAAAGCGCTAAAGGATAAGGGGCAGATGATATCGCTTTCTGGTCTGTTTACTGTCCTTGTGATTGCCATTGTTCTTATAAGCTCTGTTGTATCACTGCTTACCTTTGAAAAACTGTACCGCAAGGATATGGAGGAAAATGCCATCACCAGCAGTGAGCAGGCCGTTGTTCAGGTGAAGAATACAGTTGCGAACTATACAGAGGATATGAACGATATTATGCAGATGATCTGTGGTAATATCCAGAAGGATGAGGATAAAGCTAACGATTTTTTTGCGAGCCTTCTGGAAATTCGTCCGGATGTAGTTGCAATCACTTCCTATGATATGAACGGGGTACTGCAGAGATGTTGGTCCAATGGGCAGAAGCTGAAGGAAAAATATCTGAAAAATCTTTCTTATGTAAAGGATTTGCCGGATACAGCAGACGGAATGCTGAATATCACAAAACCGCATGTGGAGTCTCTCTTTGTGAATTACTATCCCTGGGTAGTTACGATTTCTCAGAAAATGAAGGACGCATCCGGGGAGGAGATACAGGTATCGGTGGATATCAGCTTTTACAATATAGCCGATTATGTGGATGACGTGGGAATTGGCCAGCATGGCTACTGTTATATCGCGGATGATAACGGAAATATTGTCTATCATCCTCAGCAGCAGCTTATTTATGCTGCGCTCAAAGAGGAAAATCACGATATCATGGAAAACGGGACTTACATAAAATCAAATGTGATTTATACGGTAAACTCCCTTGAAAACTGTGACTGGCATATTGTGGGCGTATGTTACGTAGATGAGATGATCACAAACAAGGTAGAAAAGGTTGTGAGCAGTCTTGTAGTGATTTTGGTTATCGTGCTGATATGTACCTGTTTTATGGGCAGTCTATTTTCAAAGCTGTTTTCTATGCCGATGACACAGCTTGTGAAGGCTATGGGAGAGTTTGAGGGTGACAATGGAGAGTTTGTATACCGTCCTGTGCGGGGGACGAAGGAAATTGACGCACTCTCTGATTCCTTTGGACACATGGTGATCCGTATACAAAAGCTGATGGAAAAAGTGCGTCAGGAGGAAATCAGCCTGCGTAAGACGGAGCTCAAAGCACTGCAGGCTCAGATCAATCCGCATTTTCTGTATAATACTCTGGATGCGATTGCCTGGCTGTGTGAGGAGGGGCGTAATGAGGATGCAGTGGAGATGGTAAATGCGCTGGCAAGACTGTTTCGTATCAGTATCAGCAGAGGCCATGAGCTGATACCGATAGAGAAAGAGCTGCAGCATGCGCAAAGCTACCTGCGTATTCAGAATTTCCGCTATAAAAACCAGTTTACGTATTCCTTTGATGTGGACGAAGAATGCCTGTCCTATCTCTGCAACAAAATTACACTCCAGCCGATTATTGAAAATGCTATTTATCATGGCATGGATCGGATGGTTGACGAGGGTATGATTAATATTGGTATTCACCAAAAGGATGATATCATTGTTTTTACAGTGGAGGATAACGGAGTGGGCATGACTGAGGAGCAGTGCCGGGAGGTTCTGCAGAAGGAGTCCAGTGACCGAGCAGGTATCGGTATAAAGAATGTCAATGACAGAATTAAGATTTATTTTGGCGATGAATACGGACTGACGATTACAAGTGAACTGGATGTGGGCACTTGTGTCACCATTACTATGCCTAAAGTAACGGAGAGAAGCTATGAAGATAAATAAAAAGCAGCGAAATATCATACTGTGGGCAATTCTTGTGATCTGCATGATTATGCTGATATGGATGGGGGCGGCGCACGGTTTTATGTCTGAAAAGGAAGAGACGGAAAACAGTACGGATCAGAAACGTAAAATTGCTCTTATTACAAAATCTACAGTTTCCGCGTTCTGGAAATCTGTGTATGCGGGCGCGGCTAATGCAGGTACTGCCTATAATATGGAGCTGATTTTTGAAGGCCCGGACAACGAGGAGGATTATCAGACGCAGAATGAGATGATTGACAAGGTTGTTGAGGAGGGCGTAGATGTAATCATTTTTTCAGCAGTCGATTATAAGGGTAATGCGCAGGCTATTAACAATGCTGCGGGGAAGGGGGTTAAAATCATCATTATCGACAGCGATGTGGACAGCGAAATGGTAAGCTGCCGTATTGGTACTGATAATTACAATTCCGGCTGTATGGCAGGTGAAGCGGTTCTTGAGGATGAGCGGGAGGAGATTAATATAGGTATCGTCAATTTTGATAAAAATTCCGATAATGGACAGAAGCGTGAAGAAGGCTTTCGGGATACGGTGCTTCAGGATGACAGAGTGACGATTATAGATACTATTAATGTTATTTCCACAACGGAGGATGCTCAGAAAGGGACGGAGCGGATGCTGAAGGAGCATCCGGAGATCAATTCCATTGTCACCTTTAACGAATGGACGAGCCTTGGCGTGGGATATGCCGTTCAGAATCTGGATTTAAAAGATGAGACAAGAGTCATTGCCTTTGACAGCAACGTGATTTCGGTGGGGATGCTGGAGACAGGAGAGGTGGATGCTCTGATTGTGCAGAATCCTTATGCGATGGGATATCTTGGCGTGGAGACTGCTTATAAACTGATCAATGGCTATACACTTCCAAATGATACGATTTTTACAGATACTATGAAAGCTGACCGGAACAATATGTATGATGAAGAATGTCAGCGGAGATTATTTGCATTTGAAAAAAGTAACAAAAACTGACCTGATTTTTCGTGCTAAATTATTAAAAGGGTGCTGTGAAACTATAAAAAAAATAGAAAATTATATTAAAATCGTAAATTATCATATTGGAAAATTATAAATTTTGTGCTATATTATTAACGTAATACACAATAAATCATTTTTTTGGGAGGAAACTATCTATGAAGAAAAAAGTATTAGCTGGATTACTTGGAACAGTAATGGTAGCATCTCTGCTGGCAGGTTGCGGCGGCAGCACAACTACAACAGAAGCTCCTGCAACAGAAGCAGCAGCAGACACAGAAGCAGCAGCAGACACAGAGGCTCCTGCAACAGAAGCAGCAGCAGACACAGAAGCAGAGTCAGTAGCAGATGCAGTAGCAGACGCAGATGTAGATCTGTCAAACGCAGATGTAGCAGTATTCTACTATACATATGGTGATACCTACATCGCTTCCGTACGTACAGCTCTGGATGCTCAGTTGGATGCGCTGGGTGTTAAATACCAGGACTATGACGCAAACAACAACCAGACAACACAGAACGAGCAGATCGATACCGCTATTCAGACAGGCGCTAACGTTCTGATCGTAAACATCGTAACTTCAGGTTCTGTTGACTCTTCTACACAGATCGTTGACAAAGCAAAAGCGGCTGATATCCCGGTTATCTTCTTCAACCGTGCAGTTGAAGGCGATGAGGACGAGGGTAAAGTACTTGGCAGCTATGAGAAATGTGCATTCGTTGGTACAGACGCTCCGGAAGCTGGACATATGCAGGGCCAGATGATCGGTGAGTATGTAGTTGAGAACTTTGACACAATCGATCTGAACGGCGACGGCAAGATCTCCTACGCTATGATGATGGGACAGCTTGGTAACGTAGAGGCTATTTATCGTACACAGTACGGTGTTGAAGATGCAAATGCAGTTCTGGAAGAGGCTGGAAAGCCGGCTCTGGAGTACTTCGACTCCTCCAACACAGACTGCTACCAGGTTGACCAGGATGGTAACTGGAGCGCAACAGCAGCGAACAACTACATGACCACAAACCTTTCTCAGTACAACGAAGAGAACGGCAACATGATCGAGCTGGTTATCTGCAACAACGACGGTATGGCTGAGGGCGTTATCTCCGCTCTGAACGATAAGGGTTACAACCTGGGTACTGCTGACTGCACAACCATCCCTGTATTCGGCGTAGATGCTACAGACGCAGCTAAACAGTTGATCGCAGACGGCAAGATGACCGGTACTATCAAGCAGGATGCTGAAGGTATGGCAGCTTGTATCGCAGATCTGACAAAGAATGCTGGTTCAGGCCAGGATGTAATGGCTAACACAGATTCTTACAATATCTCTGAGACTGTAAGCAACAAGATTTATATCCCATATGCTACTTACACAGGAGAATGATTTATCCCGTGATGAACGGTAACAGCGGATTATAATCCGCGAAAAGCAGTGTATACAAAGAGACGGCCGCCGCTGGTTGGCGGCCGTTCCTTAAGTATAAAGGACAGGAGGTCAGGATATGGAGCATGATGTTTTGCTTGAAATGAAAAATATCAGCAAGGAGTTCCCGGGCGTTAAGGCGTTGGACAACGTTTCTTTGACCGTAAGAAGAGGAACAGTTCACGCACTGATGGGTGAGAACGGCGCTGGGAAGTCTACATTGATGAAGTGCCTGTTTGGGATGTATGTGAAGGACGGCGGCTCAATTTATCTGGAAGGGAAAGAGATTAATTTCAAAAACTCGAAGGAAGCTTTGGAGAATGGTGTTGCAATGGTTCATCAGGAGTTGAACCAGGCCCTGAAACGCAGCGTTATGGATAATATTTGGCTGGGGCGTTATCCCAAAATCGGCGGTGTCATGGTAGATGAGAAAAAAATGTACAAGGACACAATGGCGCTTTTTGAAAAACTGGAGATTAATGTTGATCCTAAGAGGATCATGAGTACGATGCCTGTTTCACAGCGTCAGATGGCTGAGATTGCAAAAGCGGTTTCTTTTAATTCGAAAATTATTGTGTTCGATGAGCCTACTTCCTCATTGACCGAGGAAGAGGTAGAGCACTTATTCAAGATTATAAATATGTTGAGAGATCAAGGCTGCGGTATTATTTATATATCTCACAAGATGGCTGAGATCCTCAGAATTTCCGATGATATCACAGTCATGCGAGACGGTACCTGGGTAGCTACCAAGCCGGCAAAAGAGATGACAATGGATGAGATCATCAGACTGATGGTAGGTCGTGAGCTGACAAATCAGTTCCCGCCAAAGACCAACAAACCGGGCGAGATCGCTCTGGAGGTTGATAACCTTACTGCACAGTACTCACTGCTGCGCGACGTATCCTTCAAGGTACGCAGAGGTGAAATCGTAGGTCTGGCAGGTCTGGATGGAAGCGGACGTACCGAGACACTGGAAAATATTTTCGGTGTTGCAACGAGAAAGTCAGGAACCATTAAGCTGGACGGCAAGGTATGTCGTAACCGCAATGCACGTGAGTCTATCAAAAATGGATTTGCTCTTTTGACGGAGGAGCGTCGTGCGACCGGTATTTTTGGAATCCTGAATATTCGTGAAAATACAGTTATTTCCAGCCTTAAGAAGCATAAAAAGAAAGGTCTGTATCTGAGTGAAAAATCAATGAAAGCGGATACGCAGTGGTCGATTGATGCGATGCATACCAAGACACCGACACAGGAGACAAAGATTCGTTCTCTTTCAGGTGGTAACCAACAGAAGGTTATCCTGGGCAGATGGCTTTTGACAGATCCGGAGGTTCTGCTTCTGGATGAGCCGACCCGCGGTATTGATGTTGGTGCAAAATACGAGATTTACCAGTTGATTCTGGATCTTGCAAATAAGAACAAAGTAGTTATGGTTGTTTCTTCTGAGATGCCCGAGCTTCTGGGAATCTGCGACAGGATTCTCGTTATGTCAGGCGGACGGCTTGCAGGGGAGGTTAAGGTCAGCGAGACCAACCAGGAAGAGATTATGACCCTTGCGGCAAAATATGTATAAGGAGGCTGAAATAAGTGAAAGCGATCGATAATGTAAAAGCACGTTATGCAAATTATAAAGCATTGGACAGCAAAGATAAAAAGACCTTCTGGAAAGAGTCTATTATTAACAATTTGATGTACATTTTGATTATTCTTGCTGCAATTTATACCTATTTCCAGAACCCGAAGTTCCTGAATGTGACTTCTATCGTTAATATTATCTCTCTGTCAGCAGCGAACATCCCTATCGCTCTTGGTATTGCGGGATGTATCGTACTGACCGGTACCGACCTTTCTGCTGGTCGAGTTGTAGGTTTGACGGCATGTATTTCCGCATCTTTGCTGCAGTCGGTAGACTATGCGACAAGAATGTTCCCGAATCTGCCGGTTCTGCCGATTCCTCTGGTAATCCTGATTGTTATCGTTGTCGGCGGTATTATAGGTTTAGTCAATGGTTTCTTCGTTGCACAGTTTAAGCTGCATCCATTCATCGTAACCTTGGCTACCCAGTTGATTACATACGGTATTATCTTGTTCTATATCATGATCAACGGCAACAACGGACAGCCTCTGTCAGGTTTGGACAATTCCTTTAAAGTTTTCGTAACAGGAAGCTTTGTGAAGTTCTTCGGCGCGCCGATTCCGAACTACGTATGGTATGCGATCATTATGATTATCTTTATGTGGTTCATGTGGAATAAGACAACCTTTGGTAAGAATATGTTCGCTGTAGGTTCTAACCCGGAAGCAGCAAACGTATCTGGTGTAAACGTTGCAAAGACGACTATCTTAGTACATACTCTGGCAGGCTGCATGTATGGTATTACCGGTTTCATCGAGTCTGCACGTATCGGTTCCAACCAGGCCAATACAGGTTTGAACTACGAGTGTGATGCAATCGCTGCCTGCGTTATCGGTGGTGTATCCTTCGTAGGTGGTACTGGTAAAATCAGCGGCGTTGTTGTTGGTGTATTTATTCTTCGTATTATTTTCGTTGCATTGCAGTTCTTGTCAATCAACCAGAGTATGCAGTATATCATCAAGGGTCTTATCATCCTTGTAGCATGCTCAATTGATATGAGAAAATATCTGGTTCGTAAATAATTCGTATCAAACTGCGACAATTATAAGTCAAAAAAGGACCGTACAATTTTGCTACGGTCCTTTTTTATTCCCACGAGCAACGATAGAAAGTTAGCTAAATGTGTTTCATCTGATTTAATATTTTAAGCAAAAAAAATT
>ERZ809224.1086-NODE-1086-length-21279-cov-35.662222_pt1 | contig 21279 bp, 16 predicted proteins | sample MGYA00520513_ERZ809224 | MGnify/ENA primary metagenome ERZ809224 (study PRJEB31576, sample SAMEA3212658) | Homo sapiens | biome: human-gut; feature: human gut; material: fecal | place: Sweden | collected 2012 ... | reverse complement strand
CGGCGCCAAGGCTTACCTGGTCAACACCGGCTGGAACGGCACCGGCAAGCGCATCTCCATCAAGGATACCCGCGGCATCATCGACGCAATCCTGAGCGGCGCTATCAACGAAGCCCCCACCAAGACCATTCCTTACTTCAACTTCGAAGTTCCCACCGCTCTGCCCGGTGTCGATCCCGCGATCCTTGATCCTCGCGACACCTACGCTGACGCTTCCCAGTGGGATGAGAAGGCCAAGGACCTGGCTTCCCGCTTCCAGAAGAACTTCGTCAAGTACGAGAGCAACGAGGCCGGCAAGGCTCTGGTTGCCGCTGGTCCCCAGCTGTAAGCTGAACCACGTCGCCTGACGTAACAACAGTATAAGCAGCCGCCCCCGCAAGCCGTAAGGCCGCGGGGGCGGTTTTTTTACATCTGATTGCCGGGTACAAAGGCCGGTTTTGTGTTATACTGGAAAAAAGACGCAAAAAAAGGTGGTGCGGATCATGACAACTTTCCCTGAAAACCTGCCCCGGTGGAACCAACGGCAAAAAAAGCGGCAGCGGCTGCAGCGGGTATCCGGTGTGGTGTTGCTGGCGGCCTCGGCAGGGGGCGCGGCGTTCTGGGGCAACCGGTTGTGGCCGGCGCGCGGGACCGGGTGGGTGGTCTGTGTACTGCTGGCGGCTGTGCCCCTGGCGCTCTGGCTGCTACTGGACTGCCCCCCGCGGCGGGAGCAGCGCCCGGAAGAACTTGCGGTTTTTAACATGGACAAAGCAACGCCGGGCAGTGTGGTGCTGCTGGCGGTGACGTTGTTCTTCTGGCTGTATCTCCCGGAAGGGATGATCCGGACCGAAAGCGGCAGCCTGCAGCTGGAAGGGTGGCTGGCAGAGTCACTTCTGGGGTTTGCCTGTATGGGGCTGGCGGTATACATGCTGGTGGCTTTCCGCAATGAGGTGCTGTTTGTGGCGCCGGACGGCAGTGTGGAGTGCTGGAATGTTCTGGGGCAGCACCGTCTGGTGGAGGAGCGTGCCGCAATGGTGCGCATCCGGCCATTGCTGGGGCGCAGCTACGTCTGCGATGCAGCGGGCAATGTGCTGTATCACTTTGACCGTGGCATGGTTAATACAGAGCCTTTGCTGGACTGGCTGCAATCCCAGGGGGTAGCCAATACCGGCACCGAAATGCGCAGGCAGATAGCCGATCCCTGGCCCCGGGTACTTAGCGTACTGGACTGGGACGAGGGGGACCGTACCCCGGCCCAACGGATGATGCCCTGGCTGCGCCTGGTTGCCTGGCTGCCGCCGGTGATGTGCCTGCTCCAGTGGTGGTTACTGGTACGGGGAATGGCCGTGATGGGCCTGCAGCCTGCTTCGCTGCTGGCCTGTTGGCTTCCGCTGGCCTTTTTCGGGCTGTATTTCGCCTGGCCGCAGATCTTTGTGTGGAATCAGTACCCCGCAAAGCCGCGCCGCCGTGCACTGCGGCAGATCCTTGCCACCCCGGCCTGGCGGCGGATGCACGTCAGTCTGGGCTGGACGTTCCTGCCGGCCTTGGGCGCGCTGCTGTGGGCTGTATTGGAATCTATGGTGTTTCTGGTAAGCCACCCCTGGCGGCTGGCTGCGCTCTGTGTGGTACTGGGGGTGCTGCTGGCGGTGCTGTGCGAAAAGCGGCGCCCCCGCGCCCTGCACCGGGAGTGGCGGACCACGCTGGTGCTGGCGGTGCTGCTGGCCTTTCCCATGGGTTACAGCCTCAACCTGGCACTGACACGACCTGCTTTCCCGGACCAGGGAACAGTGCTGGAAGTCCGGGCGCCGGAAGCGGAGAACTACGCTACCGACGTACGATTCCTGTGGGAGGGGCAAGAACTGAGCGCTTCGCTGTATCAGGACCCCGCTGCCTTGCCCCGGCCGGGGGAGGAGATCGACCTCTGTGTACGGGAAAGCCTGCTGGGCATTCCGCTGGTATCGGTCTGCAGCGACTGAACCGGGGCGGGATCGCCTTTCGGAAAAACTGCTGTGCAATTGCCAAAAACGCCCCGCTGCCCAAAAGCAGCGGGGCGTTTCGTTCAGGTTGTTTCGGCGGGTTTCAGCAGATGATGTTCCGCCACCGTGGGGCCGTCCAGGCGGCGTACCTTTCCGTCGGCAAACTGAATGGTCAGGAACCTGCCGTGGATCTCGGTCACTGTGCCGCGGCCAAAAACCGCGTGTTCCACAGCGGTCCCCGGCTGGGAGAGTACCCCCAAGTCCACCGGCGGCAGTTTGGCGGCCGGTACGGTGGCCGCCGGGGCAAACAGCCGGGCAATTTTATCCCGCAAACGGGGCGCTTCGGCGGCCTGGCGTTCCCGTTCGGCCCGGGCTTCCGGCAGGTTGAAGAGCACTTCCTGGGTAAAGGCAGACGGCATGGAGGCACAGTCAAACAATACCAGCCGGCGGCGCGCCCGGGTCATGGCTACATAATAAAGCCGCCGGTCCTCCTCGTATTGGTGGGTTTCTTCCGGGGTGCGGCAGCATACTTCCAGCTGGGCAGGCAGGATGCCGTCAAATACATCCAGCAGTACCACGCTGTCATATTCCAGCCCCTTGCTGGAATGAATGGTGGAAAGGGTCAGGGGCGCGTCCTCCGGGTCCTGGTGGACTGCCAGCAGGCTGCGCAGTTCTTCCAGCCGCTTCAATAACCGGCCGGGGGTGTGCTCCCGGGCCGCCAGCAACCCCAGAATGGACAGTTTGCCGCTGTCCATTTTTTTCTGCTCCAGATAAGCACCATACCCCACACGGTCCCGCAGGGTTTCCAGTGCCTGGGCCGCGGTCTGGCGTGGGATCTGTTCCAGCCCTGCCTGCACATCTTCCAGCCCTTCCCGTACCCGGCGGCTTACCTCGGGGCAGCGCTGCAATTCGTCCACAATGGGACGGCCGCTGCGCAAACTCTGGGAACAGGCATACAGGGCATGCCGACGGGCTACCGGCAGCCCCAGCTTGTAGTAAAGCCGCATGAACCGCTCGCTGTCGGAAGGGTTCTGGGCAAACAGCAAAAAGTCCGTTACGTCCAGCACGATTTTGTCGCTGAAAAAGGTCAGGTCACTTTTCTTGAACCGATAAGGCAGGTTGTTGCGCTCACACAGGTCGATCAGGGGCAGAGCACTTTCGTTGTTGCGGAACAGCACGGTCAGGGGTTCCCCCTGGCGCACCCGGTCAAACAGCCATTCGATCTGTTCTTCCCGGCGGCGGATACGTACAATCTCCAGGGGACCCTGGGAACCGCAGGTGGGGCGCATCATCTTGGGGCGGCGGTACCGGTTGCGGGCTACAAAATGGTTGGCGGCGTCCACAATTTCGTTCCCCGAACGGTAATTCTCTTCCATCAGCAGCACACGGGCCCCGGGCCACGCCTGCTCAAATTCCATCAATGCCTGGGGATAGGCCGCCCGGAACCCGTAGATACTCTGGTCCTCGTCGCCCACCATGAACAGGTTGCGGGACTTCTGGGCCAACAGGCGGATGATCTCGTGCTGGATCTTGGAGGTATCCTGGGATTCATCCACGCAGAAAAAGCGGTACTGCTCCTGGAACCGGGCCAGCACCGTGGGAACGGCCCGCAGAATTTGCAGGGCAAATACCATCTGGTCGTCGTAGTCCATCCAGCCCCGGCGCTTCAATTCGGTCTGGTAGCGGCTGTACAAATCGGGCAGATCGGGCAGGTCGGTTTCCAGGGCGGCAATGCCTTCTTCATCCAGGGCCATGTTCTTAATGTAGGTGATGGCCGTGCGCAGTTCCTTCAGGGTGCTTTCGGTGGGGTAATCGTCGCTTACCAGCTGGTAGATCTGGATCAGCAGCGGGGTCAGGTCGGATTCCCGGGTGATCAGCTGGGGCTGCTGGCGCTGGTAGCGGCGGCTGTAATACTGCAAAATCATGGCCGAAAGGCCGTTGATGGTGCGGAACTGCATCCGCTCGGCCAGTTCGGCGCCAAACCGGGCGGCAAAGCGGCTGCGCATCTCCTGGGTGGCGGCTACGGTGTAGGTCATGGTCAAGATCTGTTCCGGCGCAATGCCGCAGCACTGGACCATATATCCCAGCCGGTTCACCAGCACGGTGGTTTTGCCGCTGCCCGGCACCGCCAGCAGCAGGACCGGACCTTCCACGGCGGTCACCGCCGCCCGCTGCTGGGGATTGAACCCTTCCAGATACCGGGCGGCAAACTGTTGTTCCTCCAACGGGGCGAACCTCCTACTTTTTGATGATAAAACAGGGCAGCGGGGCGGTGTCGGCCCAGTTGGCAAACTCGCAGACCAACACCGTGTAACGGGTCAGCGGCAATGCCCGGAAAAACGCCAGCGCCGCTTCCTTTTCGCCGCTGCCGATGACCTGCCCGCTGTACAGAACCGCCGCCAGAATACCGCCCGGTTTCAGGGCGGTCAGGGCGGCTTGCAGGGCGGGGATACTGCCTTCCGCGGTGGAATGTACGTTGTGGGCAGCACCCGGCAGCCAGCCGAAATTGAACACCACGCAATCGGCGGAATTGGGCGCGGCAACTTCCCCCAGCCGGGCATGGTCCTGCCGTACGGCCCGGCCAATGCCATCCAGCCCGGCCTGTGCCAGCCGTGCGTTGGTGGCGTCCACCGCCTGCTGCTGAATGTCCAGGGCCAGTACCCGGCCGGAGGGTCCTGCCAGGCGGCACAAAAACTCCGTATCATGACCGTTGCCGCAGGTGGCATCGATGTACAGACCGCCCGGTGCCAGCCGCGCGGCCAAAAAATCATGGCAGAAGCCCACTGCGGAAAGGTCCGGCACCCGCCGCCGCACCAGACGGTCCCCGGCAGGCACAAAATCAAATTTGGCGGCCAGGGCCCGGGCGGCTTCTTCTTCGGGCAGTGCCGCAGTGAAATGGCTTTTCTGTTTGGGGTCCAACCCGCCGTTTTGCCGCAGCAGTTCTTTCAGCAGATAGCTGCCATAGCCCCGCTGCCGCCAGGCAGGGTCAATTTCTACCCACACATGGCCCGCTTCCAACCGGGCGGCGCCAATGGCGGTTTGTTCTTTATATAATGTGTATTGGCAGCCTTCTTGGCGAATCTCCATGGTCGCACCCCCTCCTTTCAACAGGATACAAGCCCGGGCAGGGCTTGTCAAGCACAGCCCCGGGGACGGTTCCTGAAGAGGAAAGCGGCGGAAAAACGGGATTGTGCCAAACCTTGCCAAAAGGCATCCAAAAATGATAAAATGTGTGAAAACGGGCGTCAAATGGGGCGAAAAAAGCCGGTTTTTCACATTCTTTTCACCCACAAGCGAAACCTATTTCACAATTCATGGGTATACTCTTAACCAGAGAAGGCAAAAAGGCCCCTCTCAAAAGAAAGCGGAAAGGAAGGACCCGTATGAGCAACGAATTTGATTACTCCGGGCTTTACAATCATACAACGGGCGAAGGCTCCCCGCAGGAGCAGTCCCCCGCACAAAATCCCGATACACAGAACACCCAGCAGCCGCAGGATAGCGGCTACCCCAACGTGGGCAGCAGCGGTATGAACACCGCCAACACGGCGCGTACCGACTATTCCACGCAGGAGGCCCCCAACACGTCGGCCACCACCCCGCAGCAAAGTGGGTACACCGGCGGCTACAACAACGCCGGGGCAGGGAACAACAACGGTTATACCAGCAGTTTCAGCGGCGGCAATGGCGGCAACGGCGGTTACAACGGATACAGCTACGCCAGCGCACCCCAGCAGCCCCCTCAGAAGCCTAAAAAGAAGCATAACCTGCTTCTGCGGGTACTGGCCTGTGTAGGCGTTGTGGCCCTGGGCTTCGGCAGCGGCGTGGGCGGCGCCATTGTGGCCACCCGTACCGGCCTGACCGGTAACCAGGTGGTGGTCCAGCAGGTGCAGCGCGATACCTCCGATGCCACGGCCACCAACAGCACCGACGGCACGACCATGAGCGTACAGCAAATCGCGGCGGTGGTATCCCCCAGCGTGGTGGCCATTACCACCGAACAGATGAGCGGCTCCCAGACCTGGTTTGGCGGCTACTACGTGCAGAGCGGTGCCGGTTCCGGCGTCATCATCAGCCAGGATGGTTATATCCTGACCTGCGCCCACGTGGTCAGCGGTGCTACCAGCGTGAAAGTGCAGCTGGACAACGGCGATACCTATGACGCTACCATCGTGGGTTCGGACAGCACCTCCGACATCGCGGTGATCAAGATCGAAGCTACCGGCCTGACCCCGGCGGTCATTGGCGACAGTGACGCCCTGGCCGTAGGCGAAACGGTCGTGGCGGTGGGCAACCCGCTGGGTACTCTGTCCAACAGCGTGACCGACGGCATCATCAGCGCCCTCAACCGTGAGGTTACGGTGGAAGACAATGACATGACCCTGCTCCAGACCGATGCTTCCATCAGCCCGGGCAACTCGGGTGGTGGTCTGTTCAACGCCAACGGGGAACTCATCGGCATCGTCAACGCCAAGAGCAGCTACTCCGAAGCCGAGGGCATCGGCTTTGCCATCCCCATCAATACCGCCATGGACATTGCCCAGGAACTGATCGAGAACGGTTCCGTGGCGCGTCCGGCGCTGGGCGTCAAGATCTATGACGTCAGCGATGCGGCCACTGCCCAGCAGCTGGGCGTGAGCAGCACCGGCGTCTACGTGGTGGAAGTTACCGCAGGCAGCGGTGCCGAAGCAGGCGGCGTGCAGGTGGGCGACCGGATCATCTCGGTAGATGACACGGCGGTATCCTCCTCCAGCAGCATCAAGAGCTATCTGGCCGACAAGAATGTGGGCGACACCGTGACCCTGCAGGTGGAACGGGAAGGCAAAATCCTGAGCCTGAGCGTGACCCTGGGCAGCAGTGCCGGCTGATCGATTCCTCCTAATAGAAAACCCCTGCCGGGGATTCCCGGCAGGGGTTTTTGTGTGTTACGAAAAATTGGTTCAGAAACCGTGCTTTTCCATCAGTTTGCGGCCCATCAGCACACCCATGACCGAAGCCATCATCAGGCCGCGGGTCCAGCCGGAGGAGTCTCCCAGGCAGTGCAGACCGGTGATGTTGGTTTCCAGGTCGGTATCCATCCGGACTTTGTTGGAATAGAACTTCAGTTCCGGGCTGTACAGCAGGGTTTCGGGGCTGGCAAAACCGGGCACTACCTGGTCCACCATCTTGATGAATTCAATGATGTTGACCATGGCACGGTAGGGCATGGCGGCGGTGATATCACCGGCCACGGCGTCTTTCAGGGTGGGGCGCACGTTGGCGCGGGCCAGTTCCTTGGCCCAGGTGCGCTTGCCGTCCAGAATATCACCGTAGCGCTGTACCAGAATATGCCCGGCACCCAGCATGTTGGTCAGCTCGCCTACTTTCTGGGCGTAGGCAATGGGCTGGTTGAAGGGCTCGGTAAAATTGTGGCTGACCAGAATGGCCAGGTTGGTATTGTTGCTCTTCTTTTCTTTGAAGCTGTGGCCGTTGACCACGGCCAGGTCATTGTCGTAGTTTTCCTGGGCTACAAAACCGCCGGGGTTCTGGCAGAAGGTGCGCACCTTGTTGCGCCAGGGGGCCGGATAACCGATGAGTTTGCCCTCGTACAGGACTTTGTTGATGGTTTCCATGACCTCGTTGCGGCACTCTACCCGCACGCCGATATCCACGGTGCCGGGCTTGTGGGCAATGTTGTGTTCCGCACAAAGTTTTTCCAGCCAGTCGGCGCCCCGGCGCCCGGTGGCAATGACCACCTGTTTGGCCAGCACATCCCGGGTGCCGCTTTTCTCCCGCAGGCGCACACCTTTGCAGACGGTGCCTTCCAGCAGGATGTTTTCGCACTCGGTTTCAAACAACATCTCCACACCGGCATCCAGCAGATGGTTCTGGATGTTCAGGTACAGCTGTTGGGCTTTCTCGGTGCCCAGGTGACGGATGGGGCAGTCCACCAGCTGCAGACCGGCCTGAATGGCCCGCTTGCGGATGTCCTTGATCTCCTGCCCTTCGTAGATGCCTTCTACCTTGGGGTCGGCACCGAATTCCAGATAGATCTTATCGGTGTAGTCGATCAGTTCCTGGGCAAAATCTTCCCCGATCAGGTCGGGCAGTTCGCCGCCCACCTGGTAGGAAAGGGACAACTTGCCGTCCGAAAAGGCACCGGCGCCGGAAAATCCCGTGGTGATGGCGCAGGTGGGTTTGCAGTTGACGCATACACCGGTTTTGTCTTTGGGGCAGTGGCGCTTTTCCACGGGCTTGCCTTTTTCCACCAGCAGCACTTTGTGGGGCTTGTTGCTTTTGCGCAGCAGTTCCAGGGCGGTAAAGATACCGGCCGGGCCGGCACCTACGATAATCAGGTCATACATGGGTGGGGAAACTCTCCTTGCTGAATAAAATGGATCGGGGTCAGTGGGGGGCGGTGGTGTCGTCGGGCACTTCGGTGCTCTCGGCGTTGTAGACCACGCCCTCGTGGTCGGCGTTCAGGGCGGCGGCTTCCTCTTCGTCCAGCATATCGCCCAAAGCACCCAGGGTGGCGTTCATGGCGGCATCGGTCATACGGTCCAGGGCGCGCAGTTCCATGGCGGCGTATACCACGCAGCTCAGGTTGACTACACCCTCCACAATGAGGAGCACCCCGCACAGGGCTACAACGCTGACGGCGGCCCCAAAGGGATTGAGCAGCAGCAGAATTCCCAGCGCGATGGACAGCAGGCTGAACAGCAGCATCACCCACCATTTGTCCCCGCGGCGCTTGGCCAGGTCCAGGGCGGTGCCGATGCGGCTGCACCCGTCAAACAGAATGAAGATGCCGAACACCACCGGCAGGAAGCTGGCCACCACCTGGGGCTGTGCCAGCGAAAACAGGCCCAGCGCGGTGGTGACGATGCCGCCTACCAGCAAAAAGGGAGCGGTAAAGCCGCTGCCGCGGACGCGCACATACTGGATCAGGCAGACGACGCCGGTAAGCAGTACTACGGCCCCGAAGGCATAACAGATCCACAGCAGGCTGGTCTGCGGCATAACAAGCAGCAGGACCCCCAGGACGATAAAGGCGATGCTGAGCAGCAGCATGCCGTTTTTCACGTAACGCAGCATAGGCGCACGCTCCTTCCGGTTAAAGTTATACGGTGGCAGGGGCCTGGTCCATCATGGGGTGTACGATGGTACGGTAGCAGTGGGCCAGGAACAGGCTGCACATGACCAGAGAGGCGGCTTCCGCAATGGGGAAGGACCACCAGATCAGGTTTACATTGCCGCTCAGGCTCAGCAGCCAGGCGGCGGGCACCAGCACAAACAGCTGACGCACCAGTGATACCAGCAGCGCCATGACGCCGCGGCCCAGCGCCTGGAAGGCGGCCGAAGCCACAATGTTGAAGCCAACCACAATGAAATGGAACGAAATGATGCGCAGTGCCACCTCGCCCAGGGCCAGCATATCGGGCCCTGCGTTGAAGATGCTCAGCAACAGGCCGGGGCAAAGCTGCGCCGCGGCAAAGCCCACCAGCATAATGGAGATGGCGGCCACCATGGCCATTTTGATCACTTTGGTAATGCGCTCCGGTTTGCGGGCACCGTAGTTGTAGGCGATGATGGGCACCATGCCGTTGTTCAGGCCGAACAGCGGCATAACGATGAAGCTTTGCATCTTGAAATAAACGCCGAACACCGCCACCGCCGTGCTGGAAAAGCCGATGAGGATGCGGTTCATGCAGAAGGTCATCACGCTGCCCACTGAAGTCATGGCGATGGAGGGGATGCCCACCTGATAGATGCGTTTTATGGTGCGGGCCTGGGGCCGGAAATCCTGCAGCCGGAAATGGAGATCGTGGTTGTGGCGCAGGTTGAGGTAAAGCCCCGTAAAGGCACCCAGAAACTGGCCGATCACCGTGGCGGCTGCGGCACCGGCGGCTTCCATACGGGGGAAGCCGAACAGCCCGAAGATCAGGATAGGGTCCATGATGATGTTGGTGCAGGCACCCACCAGCTGGGTGATCATGGCATAGTTGGAACGGCCGGTGGCGGTGAGCAGTTTTTCCACCATGCACTGGATCATGCAGCCGAGGCTGAACAGGCAGCACACCGAAAGATAATCCACACCGTACTGCCGGATCACGGGGTCCTCAGTCTGGGAGTGCATGAACGGCACCACCCCGAACACTCCGAAGAGGAAAAACGCCACAAAGGTACACAGGGCCAGGAACAGGCCGTTGGCGGAAGCCTGGTCGGCTTCCGCGTGGTTGCCTTCCCCCAGGGATTTGGATACATAGGCGTTGACGCCTACGCCGGTACCCACCGCAAAAGCGATCATCAGGTTCTGGATGGGAAAAGCCAGCGATACGGCGGAGAGGGCCGCCTCGCTGATGTAAGAGACAAAGATGCTGTCCACCACGTTGTACAGCGCCTGGAACAGCATCGATACCATCATCGGAATCGTCAGGGAAAAGAGCAGCGGCCCCATAGGGGCCGTGCCCATGCGACTGGCAGAATGGGAATCGGTGGTACTCATGCCTTGTTCGCAGCCTCCATGGCCCGGGCGGCGCTCACGATCAGGTCGGCACAGGTATCCAGGCCCAGTGCCGCGTTCAGGCACAGATCGTAGTTTTTCGCTTCGCCCCAGCGGTTTTCGGTATAGTAGTTATAGTAGCTGGCGCGGGCGCGGTCATGTTTGGAGAGCTGTACTTCCCACAAACGGTCGGCCATATCCTTGGCGCCGGGCCGGGTTTTGGCGCGCTGAATGCGCTCTTCCAGTGGAGCGTAGACAAAGACGCTCAGCACATTGGGTCGTTCCCGCAGCACATAGTCGCCGCAGCGGCCCAGAATCACACAGGAACCTTCCGCCGCAAGTTCCTTGATCACGTTGCTCTGCAGGATATAGACCTGGTCGGCCAGCGGCATGGTATTGCCCATCATGTACAGGCTGTAGATCAGGCTGCCGCTGCGCTGATTCTCACTGGCCGCAATGGCTTCCTCGGTCAGGCCGCTCTTTTTGGCTGCCCGGGTGATCAGTTCCTTGTTGTACAGGGGGATGCCCAGCTTGTCCGCTACCGCTTGGGCAATCTCGCTGCCGCCCGATGCATACTCACGCGCGATTGTAATGACCATTGGTTCCATATTCTAATACACCTCACATTCAAAATGTGGCATTTTATGTCGCACTTTGCACAAAAATGCACACGTATCTGCCTATAGTATACCCTGAACCTGCCCAAAACGCAAGGAAAAACCGGGCGAAAGGCCGCCCGGTGTGCAAAAAAAACAGCCGCCCCGGCGGGGCGGCTGCGGTACGGCCCGGACCTTTTGCCCGGGGACCGGTTATTCGTACAGCGGGAAGCGGGCGGACAGTTCGGCCACGCGGGCGGCGATGTCCTCCTTTTTGGCTTCAAAATCAAAGATGCAGTCGGCAATGCAGTCGGCGATGATCTTCATCTCGGCGGGGCCCATGCCGCGGGTGGTCACGGCGGGGGTGCCTACCCGCACGCCGCTGGTCACAAAGGGGCTGCGCTTTTCGCCGGGAACGGTGTTCTTGTTGGCGGTAATGTGTACCTCGTCCAGGTTGTGCTCCAGTTCCTTGCCGGTGCAGTTTTCATCGGTCAGGTCAATGAGCAGCAGGTGGTTGTCGGTGCCGCCGGATACCAGCTTCACCCCGCGGGCAGTCAGGCCGTCTGCCAGAGCGGCGGCATTTTCCACGATCTTGCGGGCGTATTCCTTAAAGGAAGGCTGCAGCGCTTCCCCAAAGCAGACGGCCTTGGCGGCGATCACGTGTTCCAGCGGGCCGCCCTGGGTGCCGGGGAAGATGGCCGAATTGATCCGTTTGATCAGGTATTCGTTGTTGGTCAGGATCAGGCCGCCGCGGGGACCGCGCAGGGTCTTGTGGGTGGTGGTGGTCACCACATCGGCGTAGGGCACGGGGTTCTGGTGGGCGCCGCCCGCTACCAGACCGGCAATGTGGGCCATATCCACCATCAGCATGGCGCCGTAGCCGTGGGCGATCTCGGCCAGTTTTTCAAAATCGATGGCACGGGGATAGGCCGAAGCACCGGCCACCAGCAGCTTGGGCCGGACCTTGGCCACCTGCTTGGCCAAAGCGGCATAATCAATGCGGCCGTCCTCGCCCACACCGTAGGAAACAAAGTGGTAGTTTTTGCCGCTCATATTCACAGGGGAACCGTGGGTCAGATGCCCACCCTGGGACAGATCCATGCCCATGACGGTGTCGCCCACATCCAGCAGCGCAAAGTAAACGGCCAGGTTGGCCTGGGCGCCGGAATGGGGCTGCACGTTGGCGTATTTGGCGCCGAACAGCTTGCAGGCGCGGTCAATGGCCAGCTGCTCCACCTCGTCCACATACTGGCAGCCGCCGTAGTAGCGGTGACCGGGGTAGCCTTCGGCGTATTTGTTGGTCAGTACGCTGCCCATGGCTGCCATTACGGCCGGCGAAACAATGTTCTCGCTGGCGATCAACTCAATGTTCTGGCGCTGGCGGACCAGCTCCCGCTGCATGGCGGCGCCCAGTTCCGGGTCGGCGCTCTGCACAAAACCAATGGTATCCATCATGTCCTGGTACATTTCCCGTTTACCTCCCTGAATTGTAAAAAATACTATGCAGACAGATCACAGCGTGCCTTTGGTGGAAAGCACCCCGTCGATCCGGGCATCAAGGCGAGTGGCGGCGTCCAGTGCCTTGGCAAAGGCCTTGAACATCGCTTCCAGTTTGTGGTGGTCGTTTTCTCCGTACAGCACCTTCAGGTGCAGGTTCATGGCCGATGAATAGGATACGGCGTAAAAGAATTCCCGGGCCATCTGGGTGTCCATGCCGCCGCAGGCGGGGGTGGCAAACTGGGCGTCGTACACAAAGTAGGGCCGCCCGCCCAGATCCACGGCGCACAGGGCCAGGGTTTCGTCCATGGGCAGCAGGCAGCTGCCGTACCGTACCAGCCCGGCTTTGTCGCCCAGGGCCTGGCGCAGCGCGGTGCCCAGCGCAATGCCGATATCCTCAATGGTGTGGTGGCAGTCCACTTCCAGGTCGCCGTGGCAGTCTACCGCCAGGTCAAACAGGCCATGGCGGGCAAAACCGTCCAGCATGTGGTCAAAAAAGCCGATGCCGGTGTTCAGGTCGGTCTTGCCGGTACCGTCCAGGTTCAGCGTCAGCGTGATCTGCGTTTCACGGGTGGTGCGTGTTACCGTTGCTGTGCGTGCCATAAAAAGTGGCTCCTTTCCCGCCCTTGGGGCTGCAATATACCTAAAACTATAACACGCCGGGGGCACAGCGTCAACGTTTGCGGGCCAAGGTTTGGACGCTTCGTTGCAATATTTGTAAAATTTATTTACGAAATCGCAACACATTTTGTCGGTGTGCGCGCTACAATAAAAACACAACAGGGAATCCTGCTCAGTACCATGGAAAACCAAGCCGCGGCAGGGCCGTAACGGCTGTTTGCGGCGGTGTGCCGGTTTTGTGTGGTGCTGGCGTTTCTGTCTGGTCTTTTTTGAAAGGACAACCGTACTATGGCAAAGATCATCGGAATTGATTTGGGTACCACCAACAGCTGTGCCGCCGTTATCGAGGGCGGCAAGCCGGTGGTCATCCCCAATGCCGAGGGCCAGCGCACCACACCGTCGGTGGTGGCGTTCACCAAATCCGGGGAACGGCTGGTGGGGGATGCCGCCAAGCGGCAGGCCGTCACCAACGCCCCGCGCACCATCAGCAGCGTCAAGCGGCAGATGGGCAGTGAAACGCGTATTCCCATCGACGGCAAAAGCTATGCCCCCCAGCAGATCAGTGCTCTGATTTTGCAAAAGATCAAGGCCGATGCCGAGGCCTACCTGGGGGAACCGGTCACCGAAGCCGTCATTACGGTGCCGGCCTATTTCAACGATGCCCAGCGCCAGGCAACCAAGGACGCCGGGCGGATCGCCGGGCTGGAAGTACGGCGCATCATCAACGAACCTACCGCTGCGGCCCTGGCCTACGGGCTGGACAACGGCCGCGCCCAGACGGTCATGGTCTATGACCTGGGGGGCGGAACCTTTGACGTTTCCCTTATTCAGATCGGGGACGGCATTGTGCAGGTGCTGGCCACCTGCGGCGACAACTACCTGGGCGGCGATGATTTTGACGCCCGCATTGTGGACTGGCTGGTAGAAAATTTCCGCACCGCCTACGGCATCGACCTGACCGGTGACCGCGTGGCCATGCAGCGCCTGCGGGAAGAAGCGGAAAAGGCGAAAAAGGAACTTTCGGCTGCCACCCAGACCGAAATCAACCTTCCCTTCCTGACGGTGGGGCCCCAGGGGCCGGTCCATCTGCAGGAAACACTGACCCGCGCCAAGTTTGAGGAACTTTGCGCCGATTTGATCGAACGGACGGCGCTGCCGGTGCGCAATGCCCTCAGCGACGCCCACCTGACCGCCAGCGACCTGGACCAGGTGTTGCTGGTGGGCGGGTCCACCCGGATTCCTGCCGTGCAGGCCAAGGTGCAGCGGATGGTGGGGGTGGAACCCTCCCGGACGTTGAACCCGGATGAATGTGTGGCCCTGGGGGCTGCCGTTCAGGGGGGCCGCCTGGGCGGCCAGGCCCTGGCCGGTGCCGGGCAGGAACTGCTGCTGATGGACGTGACGCCGCTGACCCTTTCCATCGAAACGGTGGGCGGTGTGGCCACCCATCTGATCGAGCGCAACGCCACCATTCCCACCCGGTTCAGCAAGGTGTTCACCACGGCGGCGCCCTTCCAGTCCACCGTGGAGATCAAGGTGCTGCAGGGCGAACGGGAGTTTGCCCGGGACAACAAACTGCTGGGCACCTTTACCCTGCGGGGCATCAAGCGTGCCTGGGCGGGCGTGCCCAAGATCGAAGTTACCTTTGACATCGACGCCAACGGCATCGTCAAGGTCAGCGCCAAGGACCTGGATACCGGCAAGCAGCAGGGCATTACCATCACCGGTTCCTCCAACCTCAGCGAGGAGGAGATCCAGCGCGCCATGCGGGATGCCGCGGTGTTTGCCGGGCAGGACAAGGAGCGCAAAGCGGCGCTGGAAGCCCTTAATGCAGCCGAAGCCGCCCTGTACCGCGTGAATACGGCACTGGGCAGCAAGGCGGGCAAGGAACTGGGCCGCGAAACCAAGGGCAAAATCAAGGAAGCCGAACGCAATCTGGAAAAAGTCACCCGCCACAAAAAAGCCGAAAAGCTTACCCCGGCGGATGTGCAGGCCATCAATGCCGCCCGCGAAGCGTTGTCGGCCATTGCCACCCCGCTGGTCACCCGGTGGGAGAGCGAACAAGCCAGTCAGGCAAAGTAGAGGGGGAGGCTGCCGGTGCACGGCACCCGCACCTCCCTGTGGAGCAAGGCCCGGAACTCTTGTAGAGTTCCGGGCCGTTGTGCTATAATGAGGCTGCATTTTACCCAAAAAGGGGTGCAGAAAATTGTGAAAACAGCCAAATATGCCTTTGTTCGTTCGCTGCCGGTCATGGCGGGGTATCTAGTGTTGGGGCTGGGCTTTGGGGTACTGCTGCAAAGCAAGGGGTACGGCCTGGGCTGGGCGCTGGCCATGAGCCTGCTGATCTACGCGGGCAGCATGCAGTATGTGGCGGTGGACCTGCTGGCAGGCGGCGCTTCGCTGATCGCCGCTGCGCTCATGACCCTGACGGTCAACGCCCGGCACCTGTTTTACGGGATCTCCATGGTGGAGCGCTACCGGAACGCAGGCCCGGCCAAGCCCTATATGATCTTTGCACTGACCGACGAAACCTACTCATTGGTATGCAGCGGGGAAGTGCCCGACGGTGTGGACCGGAACCGGTATTTCTTTTTGGTGTCGCTGTTCAACCAGGCTTACTGGGTGGCGGGCAGCGCAGCCGGGGCGCTGGTAGGCGGGCTGCTGCCCTTTGACAGCACCGGGATAGATTTTTCCATGACGGCGCTGTTTCTGGTGGTCATGACCGAACAGTGGCGCGCCAGCCGCGACCATACCCCGGCACTGGTGGGGCTGGGGGTATCTTTGGTGTGTCTGCTGGTGTTCGGGGCAGACGGATTCCTGATCCCGGCCATGGTGGGCATCACCCTGGTGCTTACGCTGCTGCGGGGTACCCTGCAGCCAAGGGAAAAGGAGGAAGATGCCCATGCCGGCCATTGACCTGCACGCCGCCGCCCTGGTGGCGGTCATTGCCGCCGTTACCATTCTGCTGCGGTTTGCCCCCTTCGTCGTGTTCGGGGGCGGGCGCCCTACGCCCCGGTATATCCTTTATTTGGCCCGGGTGCTGCCCTGTGCCATTATGGCCATGCTGGTGGTTTACTGCCTGCGCGGGGCCGACCCGCTGGGCCCCACCCATGCGTTGCCGGAACTGCTGGCAGGCACCGCTGTGGTGCTCCTGCAGCTTTGGCGCAAAAATACCTTGCTGAGCATCGCCGCCGGTACCGCTTTGTATATGGTGCTGGTGCAGATGGTCTTTGTATAAACGGATAAACGAAAAAAGCCGCCCCAGCGGGGCGGCTTTTCTGTTATTTTCTGTCTGCCAGGGTGATGTAAGGCTGGGGCTGGCCCACATATTTGTAGGCCGGGCGGATAATGCGGTTGGCAAACTCCACTTCCTCCACCCGGTGGGCACACCAGCCCGGTACACGGGCAATGGCGAACAGCGGGGTGTACAGATCCTCGCTGATGCCCAGCATCCGGTAGATCAGGCCGCTGAACAGGTCCACGTTGGCACAGACCTTTTTGGGGCCGTGCTTTTCTTCCGCAAAGACCTGGGGCGCCAGCCGCTCAATGCTGCACAGCATCTCGAATTCTTCGTCGTAGCCTTTCTCGTAGGCCATGCGGCGGGCGTGGTTTTTCAAAATCTGGGCGCGGGGATCGCTGACGGTGTACACCGCATGCCCCATGCCGTAGATCAGGCCGCTGCCGTCCCCGGCTTCCTTGCGGATGATCTTGCGCAGGAACTCCCGCACTTCATCGTCGTCGGCGGGATTTTCCACGTTTTCCAGAATATAGTCCAGCTGGTGCATGACCTTCAGGTTGGCGCCGCCGTGTTTGGGGCCTTTCAGGGCGCCGATGGCTGCCGAGATGGCCGCGTAGGTATCGGTGCCGGAACTGGACAGTACGCGGCAGGTAAAGGTGGAGCAGTTGCCGCCGCCGTGGTCCGCGTGGACCATCAGGCAGAGGTCCAGCAGGCGGGCTTCCTCATGGGTGAACTTCTGGTCGGCGCGGTAGGTGCTCAGAATGTGTTCCGCGGTGCTCTGGCCCTCGGTGGGCAGGTGGAAGTACATGCTGGACCGGTCATACACCCGGCGCTTGATCTGGTAGGCGTTCACCATCATGGTGGGCAGTTCGGCAATCAGGTTGATGCTCTGGCGCAGAATGTTGGGCAGGCTGGAATCCTCGGCGTGTTCGTCGTAGCTGTACATGGCCAGCACACTGCGGGCCATCTTGTTCATCAGGTTGGGGGAGGGGGAGTTCAGGATCATGTCGTCCGCAAAGCCCCGGGGCAGTTCCCGGTGATGTTCCAGCAGCTTGCAGAACTTGGCATGCTGTTCCCGGTCGGGCAGGGAACCGAACAAAAGCAGCCAGATGACTTCCTCAAACAGGAAGCGGTCATGGTTGTCGGCTTCGGCGGCCAGGGTATCAATGTCGATGCCCCGGTAGACCAGCCGCCCCGGAATGGGCACAATGGCGCCCTCGGGGGTTTTGTCATAGCCGATAACGCTGGATACATTGGTGATGCCGGCCAGCACACCGGTGCCGTCCAGGTTGCGCAGGCCGCGCTTGACGCCCATCTGGTCGGCCAGGTGGGGGTCCAGGTGAGCGTTATGCTCCAGATACTCATGGCAAAGCAGTTCCAGTTCATCCGGCTCCAGGGCCGGAACGTCCGGGTAATACATCGGTGTGCTCCTCTCTTGTATGTATATTTATTCGCGGCGCTCAGGCGGGGGATAGCCCCTGCCACACCGGGGGAATAGCATAATTCTATAATGCTCGGGCGGCTTCGTCAAGAAAAAACTTAAAATTTTGACAGAATAACCAACCAGACACTTTATTTTATTAAGCTGACGGTCGCTTTGCCTGATTCTGCATAAAAAACCGCGTTGACAACCCGGCGTAAAGCGGGTATATTGTAGTAAGTAACTGTGTATAAAATCCATGCTTTAACGGCGTCGCAGCGGGAAAAACACAGTATGTTTATGAACCCGCCGCCCCGCCTGATCATCTGGAAACGGAGGGAATATCCATCATGAAACTGCACCCCCAGGGCATGTACCTTGTCAACGGCGCCCTGCAGGCCGAAGCCCCCGCGGGCGTTACCCAGGCCGATGCACGCCGCGGCACCATCGCTTACTCCATCCTGGAAGCCCACAACACCAGCGGTGATATGGACAACCTGCGCATGAAATTTGATTCCATGACCAGCCATGACATCACCTACGTGGGCATCATCCAGACGGCCCGTGCTTCCGGCATGGAGAAATTCCCCCTGCCGTATGTTATGACCAACTGCCACAACTCCCTGTGCGCGGTGGGCGGCACCATCAACGAGGACGACCACCAGTTTGCACTTTCCGCCGCCCACAAATACGGCGGCATTTACGTTCCGCCGAACATGGCTGTGATCCACAGCTATAACCGGGAGATGATGTCCGGCTGCGGACGGATGATCCTGGGGTCCGACTCCCACACCCGGTACGGTGCCCTGGGCACCATGGCCGTGGGCGAGGGCGGCGGCGAGCTGGCCAAACAGCTGGTGGGCCGTACCTACGATATGGCTTACCCCGGTGTGGTGGCCATCTACCTGACCGGCAAGCCCAACCCCGGCGTAGGCCCCCACGACGTGGCCCTGGCGCTGGTGGGTGCCACCTACGCCAACGGCTATGTGAAGAACAAGGTCATGGAGTTCATCGGCCCCGGCGTGGCCAATCTGTCGGCAGATTACCGCAACGGCATCGACGTTATGACCACCGAGACCACCTGCTGGTCCTCCATCTGGCAGACCGACGCCGTCACCGAACAGTATTTCGTCCAGCACGGCCGCCCCGAAGCCTACAAGGAACTGAAACCCGCCGATGTGGCTTATTATGACGGCGTCATCGAGCTGGATCTTTCCACCGTGGAGTGTATGATCGCCCTGCCCATGCATCCCAGCTATGCCTACCCCATCCGGGAACTGAAGGCCAACGCCCGCGAGATTCTGGCTGCGGCCCAGGAACAGGCCAACAAGCAGCTGGGCGGCAAGGTCCAGATGGACCTGGTCAGCAAGATCACCGCCGATGGCCGCATCTATGTGGAGCAAGGCGTGGTGGCCGGCTGCTCCGGCGGTACCTATGAGAACATCTGTGCGGTGGCCGATATCCTGCGGGGCCAGAACTGCGGCAACGGTGCCTTCAAGTTCAGCGTCTACCCCGACAGCATGCCCACCTACCTGGAACTGGTCAAGAATGGCGCCGTGGCCGATATTGTTTCGGCGGGCGGCATCTTCCGGGAGTGCTTCTGCGGCCCCTGCTTCGGCGCCGGCGACACCCCCGCCAACGGCGAGTTCAGCATCCGCCACACCACCCGCAACTTCCCCAACCGGGAAGGCTCCAAGCCCGGCGAAGGCCAGATCAGCGCCGTGGCTCTGATGGACGCCCGTTCCATCGCGGCTACCGCCGCCAACGGCGGTTACCTCACCGCCGCCAGCGAGGTCTGCGACACTGAGTACACCGCCCCCGAATATCACTTCGACCAGGGCGTTTATAACAAGCGCGTCTACAACGGCTGGGGCCATCCCGAACCGGATTATGCCCTCAAATTCGGCCCCAACATCAAGGACTGGCCGGAACAGCCTGCCCTGACCGAGGATCTGCTGGTGAAGGTGGTCAGCTACATCACCGACCCCGTCACCACCACCGATGAGCTGATTCCCTCGGGCGAAACTTCCTCCTTCCGCTCCAACCCGCTGCGGCTGGCGGAATTCACCCTCTCCCGCAAGGACCCGGCCTATGTGCCGAACGCCAAGGCCGTTCACGCCCTGGATGAGGCCCGCCGTGCCGGTCAGATGCCGGCGGAAGTGCAGGCCGTATATGCCGCGCTGGAAAAGGCCGGCTACCATCCCGATGCGGCGGCTACCAACATCGGTTCGGCCATCTTTGCCAACAAACCCGGCGACGGTTCCGCCCGCGAGCAGGCGGCCAGCTGCCAGCGTGTGCTGGGCGGTGCGGCCAACTTTGCCTGTGAGTACGCCACCAAGCGTTACCGTTCCAACTGCATCAACTGGGGTATGCTGCCCTTCCTGACCGATACCCCCGAGGTGCTGGCCAACGGGGACTATGTGTTCCTGCCCGGCGTGCGCAAGGCATTGCTGGAAGCAGCCGACCAGATGGAGGCTGTGGCGGTCAAGGCCGACGGCAGCACCACCAAATTCACGGTGCGGCTGGGCGCCATGACCGACGCCGAGCGCCAGATCCTGGCGGACGGCTGCCTGATCAACTACTATAAGAATCACTGATGCCGCAAAGGCCCGCACTGTTTTGGTGCGGGCTTTTCCTTTTGTAAAATCCTGCATGGAACACCCCCGGCGGTGGCATATTCTAATGGTATATGGTATAATGGCGGCACAGCCCCCGGGCGGGACCCGGAACAGAAAAACGGGAGGTGCGGTTATGAATACCCGCAAAAAAATCTGGCTGGCGGTGGCGATTTTTGCCGCTCTGGCGCTGCTGACCGGGCTGCCCGGGGTTGCCCGGGGGATCGCCGCACGGGGTGTGTGGGCTGTGAATTACGGCAGGGTGGGGTTCCCGCTGCTGCTGTTGCTGTGGGCCGGGGTCATGTACCGCCGGCCGTGACCGGACCTGTACCGGGTCCTTGAAAAAGGAGAACGTACTTTGAAGAAATGGTTGGACCGTGTACCCCGCACCACCGGGGATTTTCTCCGGCTGGCGCTGGGGGTAGCCTTGATTTTTGGGTTGGTGTGGCAGCTGCCCACCCTGGCGGGCGGGCTGGGGAAATTTTTCAATATTCTGAGCCCCTTCGCCTGGGGCATTGTGCTGGCCTACGTGCTGGATATTCCCACCCGCTTTTTTGCCGAAAAACTTTTCCACGGCAAGCGCGGTGTCGCCGTCGTACTGAGTTATATCCTGCTGTTCGGCGTGGTGGCGCTGCTGCTTTCGCTGGTGGTGCCCCAGCTGGCTGCCAGCATCAGTTCCTTTGTGGCCAGCCTGAGTACCTATGAGGAGGATATCCAGAACACCCTGACCTGGGTGCAGCAGACCTTCGGAATCGATACAGCTACCCTGGAACTGTATGTGCAGCAACTGACCGATAACCTGCAGGAATGGTTCAAGTCCATCTCCGGGCAGGCGGCCCAGGCGGCGGCCGATGCAGC
>ERZ809224.1082-NODE-1082-length-21349-cov-30.434629_pt1 | contig 21349 bp, 16 predicted proteins | sample MGYA00520513_ERZ809224 | MGnify/ENA primary metagenome ERZ809224 (study PRJEB31576, sample SAMEA3212658) | Homo sapiens | biome: human-gut; feature: human gut; material: fecal | place: Sweden | collected 2012 ... | reverse complement strand
GCTCGACTGCCGCGCCCTGTTCGCACGCGGCGCGCAGGGAGTCAAGCGTTGTGCCGGGTTTGATGCCGTAGACGAGCTGACTGCCTTCCGGTGCGTCCAGAATCAGCCATGCCTCGGTCTTGCCGAGCTTGCCGTTCTCCACGCGTGCGGCGTAATCGTCGTTCGGGTGTACCTGCACGGACAGCGGTTCGGCGGCATCAATCAGCTTCAGCAGCAGCGGGAAGGGCTTCTTGGCGTACTCGCCCGCGAATGCTTCGCCGTAAGCGGCAATCAGGTCAGGCAGCTTTACGCCCGCGTCGTCGGTCGATTCCAGCCCCGGAATGCACGAAACCTCCAGACTTTCGCCTGTCGGCACTTCGCGGATGTCCTTGCCGTACACCGTGCGCAGCTTCTCGCCGCCCCACGGGGTCAGCTTGCCGCCACGGAACGCCGGGTGCATTTTCAGCGGCAGCAGCGGGCAGTCGTTCGTCAGGCGCATTTCCAGCGCGGCGAACCGCAGGTCAGGCAGGGACGAATAACGGATATGCCCCGCGATGCGCATCCCGATTTTCTGGTAGAGGGTGAGAGCGGCACTGTTGTTCACCAGCGTGTCGCAGCGCAGCGCGGTGCAGCCATGAGAACGCAGAATGGCGAGCATTTCACCCATCATGCCGCGCCCCAGCCCTTGCCGCTGCTTTTCCGGCGCGATGCACAGGCGGTGGAACGTGCCGGGCTTGCCGCCGAAGAGCCAGTTGACAGCGTCGTAAGCGGGTTCAAAGGTCGAATCGAGGGTGACGGCGGCGACAACGGTGTTCCCTTCGCGCACGACGTAGAGCGTCCCGGCGTCGATACTCTTGTGAATCTGGTCAGCGTTGGGGTACGTTCCCCAGTTCCACTGGGCAATGCCCTTTTCGTGCATGGCACTGGTGACGCGCGCGTACAGGGCGCAGACGGAATCGAAATCGGACGTAAGACCACGGGTAAGCAGCATAATAGTGCTCCTCCTTAAAATGGAATAGTAGAATGAAATTGCTTTTACAAGAGATAACGGCTGAAAACCGCTTTTCCTTGCCCATACTATTCCTGCATTCGCCTGTGCCATCTGCTTGCGCCTTTTCCGCGCTGGCGTCCGGTCGTTCCATTTAGCGTAGCGCTGCTACGCTGCATTTCACTCCCGTTAGCCAGCGCGAAAAATTCGCGGCGCATCTTGGCACATTCTCATTTGGAATAGTATCGCTTGTCAAGAAATTATCGGTCGCTGGTGTACATGGCGAACAGATGCGCATACAGCCCGCCTTTTGCAATCAGATCTGTGTGGCTGCCCTGCTCTTCTACGCCTTTCTCCGTCAGCACCCAGATGCAGTCGGCACCCTTGATGGTCGTCAGGCGGTGCGCAATGGTGAACACGGTGCGCCCCTTCGCCAGCTTTTCGAGCGACTGCTGGACGATGTGCTCGCTCTCGTTGTCCAGCGCGGAGGTCGCTTCGTCCAGAATCAGAATCGGCGGATTCTTCAGGAACACGCGCGCGATGGAAATGCGCTGCTTCTGTCCGCCGGAAAGCCGGACGCCGCGTTCGCCGACATAAGTGTCATAGCCGTGGGGCAGGGCGGAGATGAACTCGTGCGCGCCCGCCAGTTTTGCGGCTTCTTCGACTTCCGCGCGGGATGCGCCGGGCTTGCCGTATGCGATATTCTCCAGCACCGACCCGGCGAACAGGTAGACCTCCTGCTGCACCATGCCGATGGCTTCGCGCAGGCTCTTCTGCGTCAGCGTGCGGATGTCCTGACCGTCGATGCGGATGCAGCCGCCCGTTACGTCGTAGAAGCGCGGAATCAGGTTGCACAGCGTGGTTTTGCCCGCGCCGGACGGCCCGACCAAGGCAATCGACTGCCCCGGACGGACGGTCATGTTCAGGTTGTGGATGACTTCAGCGTCATCGTCCTGATAGTGGAAGGAAACGTGGTCGAACGCGACTTCGCCCTTGACATCCGTCAGCACCTTCGCGTCCGGCGCGTCCACAATCTCCGCCGGGGCGTCCATGATTTCAAGGAAACGGTCGATGCCGGTCATGCCGCGCTGGAACTGCTCGGTGAATTCAACGATGCGGCGGATGGAGTTCAGCAGCACGTTCGCATACAGCAGATACGCCATGAAGTCCGCCGCGCTGAGCCGCCCTGCCTTGATGAACAGTGCCCCGCCGACGACGATCACGATGTACATCAGCCCGTCAAAAATGCGGTTCGATGTGCCGAACTGTGCCATCACGCGGTACGACTGCGCCTTGAGGTCAAGAAACTTCGCGTTGCCGTCAGCAAACTTTTTTTCCTCAATTTCCTCATTCGCGAACGACTTCACCACGCGGATGCCCAGTAGCGAATCTTCTACCTGCGCGTTGATTTCGCCCACCTGCTTGTTGCGCTCCTTGAAAATCTGCCGCATCTTGGTGTTGAAGCGCTTGGCGAAGTAGAGCATGAACGGCAGCACAGCGAACATCATCAGCGTCATGGGGATATTCATCGTGCAGAGGATGATGAAGGACACGAGAATCTTCACGCCCGCAATCAGAAATTCCTCCGGGCAGTGGTGCGCAAATTCGGTGATTTCAAACAGGTCGGACGTGATGCGCGCCATGATCTGCCCGACTTTTGTGTCCGAATAGTACCCGAAGGACAGTTCCTGCAGGTGGTGGAAGATGTCGTGGCGCATATCCGTTTCCAGCTGGCTGCCCATGATATGCCCGATGGACTGCATATAGTAGTTCGCCGCCGCGTCGATGACGCGCAGCAGCATGTAGACGCCGCCCATCATCAGCACGAACGGCACCGTCAGCGACGCGACGTCGTAGGTCGCGCGGGTCGTAATCGTGCGGACAATCAGCGGCAGCACCAGCTCGCAGACGGTCGTCAGCGCCGCGCAGCACAGGTCGAACGCCATGGTCTTGCGGTACTTGCGGAAGTAGGGGAGGAAGCGCCGGACAAGGACGCTGGTACTGAGGGTATTGCGGTTCTCCTGCTTGGCCATACAAAAAACTCCTGTTCGTAGATTCAAAGCCATTGTACCACGAACAGAAGCCTGTTTCAAGCATACGATTCTCATTTTGGGTACGGTCATCTTCCAACGGATGCTCTTGTTCAGGATGGCTTCATGATAGCATAAATGCGGCGGAAGGGCAACCGATTATGGTTGAAGAATGACGCAGCTGGTGGTTTCGATGCGAAAAAAACAAGGGGAATTGCCCAATTTAGCGAAAAGCTATTGACGAGCACAGTGCATTGTTATATAATTATCATGATATGCAGACAAAAAATGTCCGCAGGAAAGAAGGAAAAGAACCATGAAGAACACGAAACGGGTTCTGGCGTTCCTCGTTGGCGCGGCGATGATGCTGCCGATGGCTTCGGCGGAAGGGAAGCTTGCGTCCGGCAACTATGAGGCGACCAGTCAGGGCTTCGGCGGCGCGGTGACAGTGAAGGTCACGGTCACGGATGGCAAAGTCACAGCGGCTACCATCACCGGCGACAAGGAGACCGAGACGATTGGCGGTGCCGCCATCAAGACGCTGACCGAAAAGCTGATTGGCGTGTCCTCTGCCGATGAGGTGGACGCGGTGGCGAGCGCGACGGTGACGTCGAATGCGGTCAAGACGGCGCTGGCGGACTGCCTCCGTCAGGCGGCAGGTGAAGAGAAGACGGAAACTGCCCTGGTGGATGGCGTGTATACCGGCGAGGGACGCGGTTTCAACCTGACGCAGAAGGTGCAGGCGACGGTCGAAATCAAGGACGGCAAAATCGTGTCCGTGACCGTGGGCGACAATGGCGAAACGATGGGCATGATCGCCGCGGTGGAGGAGAAGTGGATTCCACGCGTGGTGGAGAATCAGAGCCTTGCGGTAGACGCCATCTGCGGCGCGACGGCGAGCTCCAATGGCGTCCGCGCGGCGGTCGTCAATGCGCTGGAGAGCGTGGGCATGGATGTGTCTGGAATGTACAAGGCGATTCCGAAAGTCAACGCGGCAGAAGAATATAATGTTGATATCGTGGTCGTCGGAATGGGTTCGTCCGGCACGACGGCGGCGCTGGCAGCGGCGGAATCCGGCGCGAACGTGCTGGCCATCGACAAGGCTGGCAAGTGGGGCGGCACGGGTGTAACGACTTCCGGCCCTGCGAACGTCAACGCGCCCAGTCAGGTCGCGAGCGAAATTGTGGATTGGAAAGACCCGATTAATGGCGTTCACACCAAGGCGGCTGGCGAGCAACTGGTGGATGCGGATGCTCTCTATGCGACGTGGACGGACTACACGACGGTGGACGGCGCGCAGGGCGCGAAGCCGGAGCTGATTGCCAAGGTCATCTATGAAAGCGGCGAGACCTGCGACTGGCTGCAAAGCTATGGCTTCGAGTTCACCCCGGCGGTCGGCTTCGTCGGCGGCAAGTGGGCGATTTTCTCCTCTTATGTCGGTCAGAAGCAGCTGACGGAGAGCTTCTTCGCCAAGGCGTATGACCGCTACACCGAGATGGGCGGTCAGTACCTGCTGGAAACGGAAGCAACCGAGCTGATTATGCAGGACGGCAAGGCAGTCGGCGTGCGCGCGATCAAGGCGGACGGCACGAGCGTGACCATCAACGCCAAGGCAGTCATCCTCTGCACGGGCGGCTTCGCTGGCAGCGACGAAATGCAGGAGAAGTACATCGGTCAGGCGTACAAGCTCTTCGGCATGTCCACCAACGACGGCAAGATGATTGAGTCTGCCATCGAAAACGGTGCGGCGACCCGCGCCATCGGCATGTACCCGATGTCTCACTTCGTTGCGCCGACGGTCATCACCACGCAGTTCTCTGCCGAGGACAACGACATTCCCTATGGGTTAGTCTGCACGGCGGAGGGAATGGCGGTCAACATGAAGGGCGAGCGCTTCATCAACGAATCGTCCATCGCCATGAACGCTTTCTATCAGGGAAATCACTTCTACTATGTGTACAGCAAGGAGCAGATTGACATCCTGCGTGCGCAGGGCTTGAGCGCGAATGCGTCTGGCCGTTATCTGACGCAGGGCGGCATCAAAGCGGACGTTCCGCTGACGAACATCGACACCGTGATTGACGTAGGCATCGAAGCGGGCTTCATCTACAAGGCGTCTTCCTTGGACGAGCTGGCGGCGCAGATTGGCGGAGACTTCTCTGCTGATGCGCTGAAAGCGTCTGTCGCGGGCTACAACCCGGAGAACGACGCATTCGGCAAGGATGCTAGCAAGTTCGAGCGTCTGGGCACGGTCGCGGTGGATTCGGAATACTACGTCGCCTTCACCGGCGCGCCGTACATTTACAGCACCTGCGGCGGTCTGGACGTGAACGAGAACCTGCAAGTTCTGGACACGAATGGCAACGTGATTCCGGGTCTGTTCGCCTGCGGCACGGACAGCATGGGCGTTCTGTTCAACGAGGACAAGGCGTATACCAACTATGGCGGCTGCGCGCAGTCCTACTGCTTCGTCTCCGGTCGTGACGCTGGCGCTTACGCGGCGGCGCATCTGGAAGACTAATCACATATGCAATGCAGGGCGTTCTCGAAAGGGGACGTCCTGTTTTGTTGCGCTCTTATCGCGCCCGCAGGCGCGATACCCCCTGTAACATGAAAAATCAAGAAACATGGGAGTGCAATGCGAAGGAATCCAGAGGGCGACCGCAAAGCCCTCTGGTCGCCTCCGCAGAGGCGAAATCTCCCTGCAACAAAAAAGACCAGCACCGAGAAACGACTTCTCCCGATGCTGGTCGGTCGCGCCCATCTGGCGCGACAATGTGCAAGTGGTTGATAAAGCGGCTTGGGGGCGCTTCTGCGGAAGCGCAAAGTTACTGGCAGGGACGCTTCGCTGCCTGCGCCTTTGTTGACTTCTTCCTTTGAATTGGTCGCCCGCGGAACAGTTGGGGCGTTGCCCCAAACCCCACAAGGGACGCTGTCCCTTGACCCTGCAAGGGGCATTGCCCCTTGACCCGTTTGGGGCAGCCCGGCTTGAGCGCGTTCCCCCCAATTAGCTTTTTCCGAAAGTTTTTATCCTTAGCCCAATGTTACCGTGACCTGATGCGTCTTGCCATCCGCAAATACCGGCAGAACATTGCCCTCAATCGCCTGTCCATCCACCGTCACCTGCTTCACGCCGCGGCACACATGCGACGGATTCTCAATCGCGATCGCATACGTCGCCCCGCGGAAACGGCGGCTCACCTGATAGCCGTCCCAAGTGTGCGGAATGCACGGGTCAACCTTCAAACCTTCCCAGTCTGGCTTGATGCCCAGAATGTAGTTGCTGATGACGTAGAAGTTCCATGCCGCCGTGCCGGTCAGCCAGCTGTTCTTCGCCTGACCGAAGTTTGGTGCGTCCTTGCCGGCAATCATCTGGCTGTACACATACGGCTCCATCTTGTGCAGGTCGCTGATTTCCTCGCGGTAGGCGGGGGCAATGCGGCTGTACAGGTCGAAGGCGCGGTCGCCGTGGCCGACAACGGTTTCCGCGGCGATAATCCACGGGTTGTTGTGGCAGAAGATGCCCGCGTTTTCCTTGTATCCCGGCGGATAAGAGGAAACTTCGCCCAGCTCGAGGTGGTACTCCTTGTAGGCGGGCTGAAGCAGCACGATGCCGTGCTTGGTTTCCAGATACTTGTGGACGGATTCGAGCGCCTTTTCCGCCTTGCCGTCCTTCACGCCGACACCGCCCATGACGCAGTAGCCTTGGCTTTCGATGTAAATCTTGCCGTCCTCGCATTCCTTCGAGCCGATTTTGTGGCCGAAAGCGTCGTACGCGCGGACGAACCATTCGCCATCCCAGCCGTCGCGCAGGATGGCTTCGTTCATCGCGTCGATTTCCTTCTGGCAGGCGTCCGCCTTGTCGTCAAACCCGCGGCGGCGCAGAATCGCGACCAGATCCGGCCCAATGGCGACGAACATGCCCGCAATCAGCACGGATTCCGCCACGCGCTCATCCGGCGCGTTCGGGTTGGAGAACGTCTGGAAGGATTCGCTCGGTTCGTCGGAAAAGCAGTTCAGGTTCAGGCAGTCGTTCCAGTCGGCGCGGCCAATCAGCGGCAGACCGTGCGGACCCTTGTTGTTGACGACGTGATAGAAGCTCGCTTCGAGGTGCTCCAGAAGCGTTCCGCAGTCGTCGGGGTTGCAGTCGTAGGGCGTTGCGGCATCGAGAATGCCAAAGTCGCCCGTCTCCTTGATGTACGCCGCCGTACCGGCAATCAGCCACAGCGGGTCGTCATTGAAGCCGCCGCCGATGTCGTTGTTGCCCTTCTTGGTCAGGGGCTGATACTGGTGATAGCAGCCGCCGTCGCGGAACTGCGTCGCGGCGATGTCGAGGATGCGTTCACGGGCGCGTTCGGGGATTTGGTGCACGAAGCCGAGCAAGTCCTGCGAAGAATCGCGGAAGCCCATGCCGCGCCCGATGCCGCTCTCGAACATGGAGGTCGAACGGCTCATGTTGAACGTGACCATGCACTGATAGGGATTCCAAATATTGACCATGCGGCCCAGCTTCTCGTCGGGGGTGGTCAGCACATAGGCGGACAGCAGGTTGTCCCAATGCTTCTTCAGCGCGTTAAACGCTTCGGCAATCTGCTCGTCGGTCGTCAGCTTTTCCAGCAGCGCCTTCGCAGGGGCTTTGTTGATGACGCTGGGCGCGACGAACTTCTCCGCCTGCGGCACTTCGACGTAGCCCAGCACGAAGTTGAAGCGGCGTTCTTCGCCGGGGGCAAGGGACACCTTCACCTGATGCGCCGCCATCGGCTGCCAGCCGGAAGCGATGGAGTTGCCCATCTTGCCGGTGAAAACCGCCTGCGGGTTTTCAAAGCCATTGTACAGCCCAAGGAACGTCTCCATGTCGGTGTCGAAGCCGTCCACGGGGGTGTTCACGGCGTAGAACGCATAGTGATTGCGGCGCTCGCGGTATTCAGTCTTGTGGTAGATGACACTGCCTTCCACCTCAACCTCGCCGGTGGAGAAGTTGCGCTGGAAGTTCGTCATGTCGTCCTGCGCGTTCCAGAGGCAGAACTCGACGAACGACGTCAGGATGATATCCTTGGGCGCGTCGGAATCATTGCGCAGCGTCACCTGATGCACCTCGGCGTTCACGCCCATTGGCACAAAAGAGAGCTGGCTGGCGGTCAGACCGTTCTTCTGACCGGTGATGATGGTGTAGCCCATGCCGTGGCGGCAGGAATAGCTGTCCAGCTCCGTTTTGACGGGCTTCCAGCCGGGATTCCAGACCGTGTCGCCATCCTTGATGTAGAAGTAGCGGCCGCCGTTGTCCACAGGCATGTTATTGTAGCGGTAGCGGGTGACGCGGCGCAGTCGGGCATCGCGGTAGAAGCAATAGCCGCCGGCGGTATTGCTGATGATGCCGAAGAACTGTTCACAGCCGAGGTAGTTAATCCACGGGTAAGGCGTCCGCGGCGTGTCGATGACGTACTCGCGGGCTTTGTCGTCAAAGTGACCGTATTTCATGCACCTAATCCTCCAGAGCAGCGGACGTAGCCGCAGTGATTGTTGCAATCTTATTGTATCACAGCTTTTGCGTTTACGCAAACGTTTTCGTGAATCTTTCGCAAATTTTTTTGTGGGAAATGGCGCTGAAGTAATGCAAAGAGGACAAAACAAACGGTTGTGCAGCGGTGAGTCAGCGGTTGACAAAGCGATAGAAAGCGTGCTACAATTCCCAGAAGGAGAAAGCGAAAAGGAAGGAACACACATGGATCGTATTTATCTGGATAATGCGGCGACGACCGCCGTTTCGCAGCCCGTGATGGAGGCAATGCTTCCTTATTATATGCAGGTGTACGGCAACCCGTCCTCCATTCATTCTACGGGGCGCGACGCGAAAAAAGCGGTCGAGCGCGCACGGCGGCAGGTCGCGGCGGCATTGGGGTGCAGCGCGCAGGAAATCTATTTCACCGCGGGCGGGTCGGAGAGCGACAACTGGGCGCTCAAGGGCGCGGCGTTTGCGCATCAGGAGAAGGGGAAGCATATCATCACCACGCAGATTGAGCATCACGCCATCCTGCATACCTGCCAGTGGCTGGAAGCGCAGGGTTGGCAGGTGACGTATCTCCCGGTGGATGCGGACGGCTTCGTGACTGCCCAGCAGGTGGAGAACGCCCTGCACCCGGATACCGTGCTGGTCAGTGTGATGGCGGCGAACAACGAAATCGGCACGCTCGAACCCGTCGCGGAGATTGGCGCACTCTGCCACGAACGCGGCGTACTCTTCCACACGGACGCGGTGCAGGCTGTCGGCGCGATTCCGCTGGATGTCGAGGCGCTCCACGCGGACATGCTCTCCCTCTCGGCACACAAGTTCCACGGGCCGAAGGGCATCGGCGCGCTGTACATCCGCAAGGGCGTGAAAATCGACCCGCTGATTCACGGCGGCGCGCAGGAACGCGGGCATCGCGCAGGCACGGAGAATCTGCCCGGCATCGTCGGCTTGGGCAAGGCGATTGAACTGGCGGAAGAGGGCTTGGCGGAGAACGCGGCGCGGATGACTTTCCTGCGCAATCGGCTCATCAGCGGCTTGACGGCGGCGATTCCCAACATGCGCATCAACGGCACGATGGACAAGCGCCTGCCGAACAACGTGAACGTGTCTTTTGCGGGGATTGAGGGCGAAGCGGTGCTGCTCCGGCTGGATTTGGAGGGCATCGCGGCGTCGAGCGGGTCGGCATGTACGGCGGGCAGCCTTGATCCCAGCCATGTGCTGACGGCGATTGGCCTGACGCGCGACGAAGCGAAAGGTTCACTGCGGCTGGCGCTCGGCACGGATACCACGCAGGCGGATATTGACGAGGTGGTAAAGAAGCTACCGGGGATTGTGGCGAGTTTGAGGGAGATGACCAGCTGGTGCGGGAAAGGGTAAGGGAAGGAAAAACCGCATGATAATACTATTTCTAAATTCACCTGCGCCATCTTCTCGCGCCTTTTCCATTCTGGTGTCCGGTCGTTCCACTTAGCGTAGCGCTGCTATGCTGCGTTTCACGCTCGTTAGCCAGAATGAAGAATTCGCTTCGCATCTTGGCGCATTCTTATTTGGAAATAGTATAAGGCAGCAAAAAAGCGCGGAAGGCTGATGTGGCTTTCCGCGCTTTTCTCGACAAGAATACGCTATTCCGGCAGGCATGAGGCAGATTCGCGTCCGCAGACGCGACGAGAATGCTTTTTCAAAGGAAAATTCTCCCTTACACCACCATCACCATTTCCTCCTCGCCGTCCTCATCCACATTCCCCGTGTGCTGGAATCCCAGCGATTCGTACAGCCGCATTGCCGGAATATTCGCTTGATGGCACGTCAGCACAACGCGCCCGGAATCCCCGAACGGCTTCGTCGCGATATAGTCCAGCACCGCCTTCATCGCCGCTGTGCCGTAGCCTTTGCCCTGCTCGGCGGCGTCAATCATCATGTGCCAAATGTCGTATTCCGGTACGTCGTAGTCGTAAATCACCATGACGTACCCCACCATCCGCGCATCAGCGTAAATGCCGAACGGCTGGCACTGATTGCGGTAGACATACGCCTGTGCAAGGCTGCGAATCGGGTGGGAGACGTACTGCGTCTGGTCGTCGCGGAGCTGCAAATGGAATGCATCCAGAAAGTTGCTTTCGTCAATGGGCTTGAGCGTGATGTTCATCGGGTCAATCCTTTCCTAATTAAATCGTCTTTGGGGTGGCATCTGCCCATCTAACGGAGAGCGCGGGCATTTTCATCCCGAGAATCGGAAGTTTTTTGGGAAAAGAAAAATCTGCGTGTTCGTCTTCCCGGCAATGCCTTTTTGTGCTATGATAAAAAGGCAAACAGAAAGGGGAACATGCATGAAGATTCTGGTTCGATATCACGACGGTGCAGTGCCGCTGACCATCCTGCCACAGGGGGACTGGATTGACCTGTGCGCGGCGGAAACCGTGACGATGCACGCGGGGGAGTTCCGCATTATTTCGCTGGGCGTGTCGATGCAGCTGCCGGAGGGGTACGAGGCGCACATTGTGCCGCGCAGCTCGACCTTCCGCAAGTGGGGGATTTTGCAGGCGAACAGCATGGGGGTCATCGACGAAAGCTACTGCGGTGACGACGACGTGTGGGGCTTTCCAGCGCTGGCCATGCGCGACACGACAATCGCGCGCGGCGACCGCATCTGCCAGTTCCGCGTGATGAGGAAGATGGACAAGCCGGAGCTGGTGACGGTGGAGCACCTTGACAATGCGTCCCGCGGCGGCTTCGGCAGCACGGGTACACGATGAAGAGGAAAAAAAGCCGGACGACGCGGCGCAAGGCGACACGCCGGACGATTTTCCAACTGCTGCTGACACTCCTGATGGCGGTGCTGCTGTTCGTCCGCAGTGACGCGCCGAACGGGGATGATTTCCTTGCACCGATTCCGACGCAGCGGCCAACGGCGACCGCCGTACCCGTTTCATCCGCTGATTTAACGGTGTATTTCCTCGACGTCGGTCAGGCGGACGGCGCGATTCTCGTCAGCGACGGCCACGCCATGATGATTGACGGCGGCAAAGCCTCCGCCAGCCAATTCGTCTACGCCTACCTGACCAAGACGCTGGGGATTGAGCACCTTGACGCCATCATTGCGACGCATCCGCATGAAGATCACATTGGCGGTCTGCCCGGCGCGCTGAATGCCTGTACGGTCGGCGCGGTGTATTCGCCCGTGACGCAGTGGGATACGAAGGTATTCAGCTCACTGGTGAAGTACACCGAAAGACAGGGAATTTCGCTGACTGTGCCGAGCATCGGCGACAGCTTTTATCTCGGCAGCGCGCAGGTGACGTTCCTTTCCGATGGGCAAGGCTTCACGGACACAAACGACATGTCGCTGGTCGTGCGCGTGGACTGCGGCAGCACGTCGTTCCTCTTCACGGGCGACGCGGAGTGGAACTCGGAACACGCGCTTTTGGCAAATGGCCAACGGCTGCAGGCGACGGTGCTGAAAGTCGGTCATCACGGCAGTGAAACCTCGACGTGCTATGCCTTCCTGCGTGAAATCATGCCGCAGTACGCTGTCATCAGCGTCGGCAAGGGCAACACCTATGGTCATCCGGCGGAAAGCACCCTGAGCCGCCTTCGCGACGCGGATGTTGTCGTTTTCCGCACCGACGAGCAGGGGACAATTATCTGCCGCTCAGACGGGCGGAACGTGACGTTTGAGACGGAAAAGTGACGACCGAAGGGGTCAAGGGGCGAACGGAAAGCCCACCTTTTTGCCTCCGCAGAGGCGAAATCCCCTGCAGCAAAAGCGTTGTATAAGGAAGGAGAACCGCAAATGATAAACATCCGCCGCATGTGGCAGCCCCTGACTGCCACTCCCTTCCTCGCAACGGCGGCGCACCATGAAATCCTGCCCTGCGAATCCCTGCAAGGGTGGATTCGCTGCTTCTGGGGCGGCATTGCCGGCGCTGGCGCATCCCCGACGCGCATCATCCCCGATGTCTGCGCTGACCTCATCTACCACATCGACGAAACGGCGGGACGCATCATCCAAGCGAGTTTCTGCGGCGTCAGCGACGTGTGCGGCACCGCGCATTTGCCGATGATTCCGGGGCATACGGTGAGCACATTCGCCATCCGCTTCCATGCCTTCGGCGCGTATGCGTTTGCGGATGATGCCCTTCGCGGCACGCTGAACGGCTTTGAATCGCCGGAAGTCCGATTCGGCCGACTTGACCGGGCACTGCGGGCGCGATTGCCGGAATTACGCGGATTATCGGCGCGCACGGCGTATGCGCAGAGCGTCCTGCTGGCGTTTCAGTGCCGGGAAAATCCGCTGGTGGAGACGGCGGCGGATGCGCTGCTGTACCACCGCGGGACGGCGACGGTCAGCGAGTGGGCGCACGAGTTGTTCATCAGCAGCCGTCAGCTGGAGCGCCTTTTGGGCGAGTACTGGGGCTTGTCGCCGAAGAAGGGAAGTGCGCTGGTGCGGTATCAGGCGCTCTATCAGGAGATTTGCCGCGGGACACTGAATAACGTGCAGGACGCGGTGGCACGCTACGACTTTGCGGATCAGGCGCACCTGTGCCGCGAGTTTCGCCGCTATCACGGGGAAAACGTGTCGCATTTCTTCAAGACATCGTGCGAAAATGGGCGTACAATGGAGAAAAACGGCGTTTATCCGCCGGAAGAGGTATCAACATGAGCGAAAGCATCAGCGTCTGCGGCACGGACTGCGGCGCGTGTTCATTCTTTGGGGGACTGTGCCGGGGCTGCAACGAATGTCAGGGGCGCGTGTTTCATGCGCCGACGGGCTGCGCGTGCTCGATTTACGCCTGCGTGCGGGAGAAAAAGGGCTTGCGGAACTGCGCGCAGTGCCCCGACCTGCCGTGCAGCCTTTGGCAAAGCACCCGCGACCCGTCGTTCACGGACGAGCAGTTTGCCGCGAATATCGCCGGGCGCGTCGAGAATCTGCGGAAGCGCATGACGAATCGCGAGCTGGCGGATTTCGTCTCTGCCCAGCTGGCACCGCTGCCGGAAGTCCGCCGAATCCCCATGATGGGCGGGTTCATCTTCTACTACCGCGAGCGGATTTTCGGCGGCGTATACGGCACGGGCTTCATGGTCAAGAATGTCCCCGCCGCGTGGCGCTTCATGCCGGGTACTTCCGCCGAGCCACCCTACGATGGCGCGAAGCCTATGCTGCACGTCCCGATTCTCGCCGATTCCGCAAAGCTCCGCGCCATGGTGCAGGCGATGTGGGAAGAACTGCCGGAACGTCCGCCGAGAAAGCGGAAACGCTGACGGCTTTTGGGAAGCACAGCGGCAAATCAGCAAAAAGGTGCGTCAAAAGGGGAAAAAACCTCCGAAAACCCTTGTCTTAATAGTGACAAGTAACTATGCCCTATTTGCGGCAAGTGGTTTCTGATCACGGATGCAAGGCAGACCAAATACTGCGGAGGACTTGCTCCGGGGGATAAGCGTGGGCGCACTTGCAGACAGATCGGCAATCTCAAAGGCAGAGAGCAACGAGAGCTTGCGGACGATCATCCGATTAGGGCGATCTACAATCGCCGCATGAATACGATCACGCAGTATCTCCGCCGTGGCACGCTGGACGAGCAGACCGCCGCCGTAATGAAACGGTTGGCGAAAGATAAACTGGAACGTGCTATTTTGGACGTTGCCTATGCCAATGGCAGTTATGAAAAGGAAATGGAACAGGTAACTTTATTGAAAGAAACAAAGAAGAAACGTTGAATTTGACGAGGTGATGTTATGAAACTAATAAGAGCAAATGTAAATGATTGTGAAAAAATATGGAAAATGCAAACAGAAGCTTTTTCCGATTTGTTAGAAAGATATCAAGACTATGAAACAAGTCCTGGAAATGAGGCAAAAGAAAGAATAGAAGCTAAATTATCACAAGAATTTACATATTTCTATTATATTTTTGACGGAGATAATTTAGTTGGTGCGATTAGAGTTGTAGATAAAAAAGATGGAAGTAGAAAAAGAGTAGCACCTGTTTTTATTATGAAAGAATTTAGAAATAAAGGGTTGGCACAAAAAGCATTTGAAGAAGTCGAAAAAATTCATGGACATGATAATTGGAAACTTGACACCATTCTTCAAGAAGAAGGAAATTGTTATTTATATGAGAAGTTGGGATATAAAAGGACAGGATTGGTTGAAAATATAAATGATAAAATGGATATTGTTTATTACGAAAAGAATTAAACAACTTTCAGTTTTCAAATGAAGGGAGGTGCGCCGAATGTCCGAAGAACGCTTCTGGAATACCGATGAATATGCCAGTACAGCTAAGTAAATTAGTTCCTTATCACAGTTAATCCTTGAAAAATGCGCATTTTGCGCTTGACAAAGCGGCACGTTTATTGTACAATAGTGGATGGCATCAATAGCTCCGCTTGCCCCGGAAACTATTGAAACACCCGCGGAGGACATGCGACCATCATGCCGTGCCGCACACACATAGAGAACCATCACTTAGGGAGGAAAAACCTTTGAAGACGTTCATGCCGAAAGCGGCTGACATTACCCGTCAGTGGTATGTTGTCGATGCCGAGGGTCAGGTGTTTGGCCGTGTGGCCAGCCAGGTCGCGAACATCCTTCGCGGCAAGAATAAGCCGATTTACACCCCCAATGTGGATACCGGCGATTATGTCATTATCATCAATGCGGATAAGATCGTCATGACCGGCAAGAAGCTGGATCAGAAGATTTATTATCATCACACCGGTTATGTCGGCGGCCTGAAGGAAACCAAGTACCGCAAGCTGCTGGCTGAGAAGCCTGAATTTGCAATCCGCCGTGCTGTCGTGGGTATGCTGCCCAAGGGACCGCTGGGTCGCCAGATGGCCAAGAAGCTCAAGGTCTACGCTGGCCCGAATCATGACCATGCGGCGCAGAAGCCCGTGAAGTTTGACCTCGTGTAAGGCGGAAAGGAGAAAAACAAATGGCTAAGGTTGATTACAGCGCTGTTGGCCGCCGCAAGAAGGCTGTTGCCCGCGTCCGCCTGGTCGCCGGTGATGGCAAAGTGACCATCAACAAGCGTGATATTGATAACTACTTCGGTCTGGAGACCCTCAAGATGACCGTTCGTCAGCCCCTGACGCTGACCGGCACGACCTCTTTCGACGTGCTGGTGAATGTCTGCGGCGGCGGTGTGTCCGGTCAGGCCGGCGCAATTCGTCACGGCATCTCTCGTGCCCTGTGCAAGGCTGATCCGGAACTGCGTGCTGCCCTGAAGAAGGCTGGCTTCCTCACCCGCGATCCTCGTATGAAGGAACGTAAGAAGTACGGTCTGAAGGCCGCCCGTCGTGCGCCTCAGTTCAGCAAGCGCTAAACTGTACTTTTTATATCGCAAAAGCACTCAAAACCCCGGAATTATCGCAATTCCGGGGTTTTTCCTTTTGATATGGTTTGACGCAATCTGACCTAACCTATACTCGTTTATATGGGTTAAATAGGGGTTAAAATCCCCGAATGGGTTAATTGATGGGTTAAATTATGGGCTAAAAAAGGGGCTAAATCTCAGCCCTTCCGAAGCTCCAAAAGGGACTGCATCGGCAGCAAAAACGCTGATCGGTTTTGATATCGTTTGTCTGATTTTGACCTCAATAAAATAATCCTAAATCCGAGCGCTCAGTGATTTCATTCGCTGGGCGCTCTCTGCATTTACGGAGGTAATCATGGAAAACAACGATACTTTAGAAGTCATTCAGCGCATCCCTTTGGACAAGCTGCGTCCGTATCCCGACCATCCCTTCGGCGTTCGCGATGATGACATGATGCAGCAGACGGTTGAAAGCATCAAGCAGTTCGGCGTACTCGTACCCGGCATAGCGCGTCCCCTCCCCGATGGGTCTTTTGAACTGATCGCGGGGCATCGTCGAAAACAGGCATCCTCGATTGCCGGTCTTACTGATATGCCTATCATCGTCCGCGACATCGACCGCAACGCGGCAACCATCATCATGGTAGACAGCAACCTTCAGCGAGAAAACATCCTCCCCAGCGAGAAAGCAAAGGCTTACAAGATGAAGTTGGAGGCCATCAAAAGGCAGGCTGGCAGACCCGGAAAAAATTCTGCCCAACTTGGGCAGAATTTTGAAGGTAAGACTTCCCGCGCCCAAATCGCAGAAAACAGCCCGGACAGTTCCTCGCAAATCCAACGGTATATCCGCTTAAATGAGTTGGAACCCGAGCTGCTTCAACTGGTGGATGAGGGCAAAATCGGCATGACACCTGCGGTCGAGATTTCTTATCTCAAGCCCGACGAACAACGCCTGCTGATCGAGACCATCGACAGCGAACAGGCGACACCATCGTTCTCACAGGCGCAGCGTATGAGGCGATTATCGGGCGAAGGTAAGCTCAACGACGATACCATCCTCGGCATCATGTTGGAGCAGAAAAAGCCGGAGAACTGGAATCTGACGCTTCCTATGGAGAAAATCCGCAAATACTTTCCCCGCTCCTATACACCGCAGAGAATGGAAGAAACCATTCTTAAGCTGCTTGAAAGCTGGATGCGTCAGCAGAAGCGACAGCGCGATCAGCAGCGTTAAACTGAATCTACCAAAAGCCAGACATGAACTCGAATCATGCCTGGCTTTTTTCATGCCCAAAAAGGAGGTCAACATGCATATTCGAGATTACAAGTACACAGCGGAAGATGTGGACTGCCGGTATTGCACGGAGTTCCGTCACGGACGCTGCGGAGCTATCAAATGCCCTTGGCTGCACGAGAGAATCGAGGCCGGGGTTGTCAGCTATCACGATGCCGTCAACGAGTCCTTTTCCAGTCGTTCTCCCCTGTTGAGGCGTATTCGACTGGTTCTGACTTTTTACGACAAGTCCTTCTGGAAAGACGATGAACACTTCCGCAGATTTCAGCAGGCAGACACCATTCTCGGCTTCTACAAGAGCCGCAACACCAACGAATACTACTCAGCCCTGTTTCTTCTCACAGCCGATCACAGCCTGTTTCTGCGGTTCCTGGACTGCTTCAACCGGCGAGAAATCAACTTTGATCTTGCCTATCTCAAAGGCATCACCCCGGAACATTACGCGCTCTACAAAATCGCAAAAAGCCTGTACACCGGTACTGCAGAGGTCGGCGTTGACGAGCTTGCAGATCCCGAGCTTGTGAATACCGAGTCTTTCCATCTGGTGATTAACGCCATGCTGATTTACCGGTATGGTCTGTCTGCGCTCAGCCTTAAAAGTGAGGATGGTCGTAGTGGATCGTTTTGATATCGAGAAGGTCAAAGGCTATACCATCATGCCAAACTATCATCAACGCGACAGGACACTTACCGCCAAAGCCAAAGGTATCCTCTCTCAAATGTTCTCACTTCCCGAGGGATGGGACTATACGCTCAAAGGTCTTGCGTACCTCAACGCTGATGGTATCGACTCCATGAGATCGGGCATACGGGAGCTTGAACGGGCTGGCTATATCGAGCGCAGGCGAACCCGTGACGAGCACGGAAAGCTTCGCGGAACGGTCTACAAAGTGTATGCCGTACCCCGCAAGCCCACATCGGATATACCTACATTGGAAAATCCCACGCAGGTAAATCCAGTAGAGGCCACACCTGCACAGGTAAATCCAACGCTATTAAATATAGATATAACAAGTACAGAAGAATCAAATACTGATTTATCAAGTATCGATTCAATTCCTTCCGGTGATACCCGCCCCTCTGTATTAGCTGCGCTTGATGCGAAGCGAAGAGAAACGGAATACAGAGATATGAATTTGTATAGGGAGATCATCAAGGAAAACATCGAGTATGACATTCTTCTGGAAAACCTTCCGTACAACCATGACCAAATCAATGAAATGGTGGAACTGATCGTAGAAACCGTGTGCTCCACAAAGAAGTACATCAGAGTTGCCGGTAGTGAGTTCCCGGCAGAGGTTGTCCGATCACGCCTCTTGAAACTGAACGCAAGCCACATCGAGTTTGTGATTTCGTGTCTCAAGGAAAACACCACTAAGGTCCGCAATATCAAGCAGTACCTGCTGACCACGCTGTACAATGCTCCCACAACAATCGACAGCTATTACTCAGCGTTGGTTCAGCATGACTTATACGGCAGCCCCCGTAAATAACCACGGGGGCTAATCTATGCCGAGAAAGGAGTAGATCCACTTGAAATTCTATCTGCGACAGTTGGTGGTTCCGCCTTAGTGTGCCACACTCTTCAGCTCACCATTTTCTCAAGGAAGGAGGTTGGTCTATTGCAGGAAGAAGTTGAACAGAGAACAGTCACGCTGGCCATCAACACAACCAAGATGTCTGCCAATGTGCTTAAATCTGCTATCGCAAAGTACCTTGCCTACCGCAAGGAAAAAGCCCGTGAAGGGCCTGTAAAGCCCTGTGGAAAGCAGAGTGTGAAGCAGCTTGTCGGGCAGAATCAAGGTGTCTCAAACATCGAGATCACCGACAAGAACATCAAGGACTTTGAGCGTATCGCACGGAAATACGGCGTTGACTTCGCTCTGAAAAAGGATAAAACCGGCGATATACCAAAATACCTTGTCTTCTTCAAAGCTCGGGATGCTGACGCTCTGACAGCAGCATTCAAAGAGTACACGGCGAAAACCGACCGTAAGAAGGAACGCCCCTCCGTGCTCAAGAAGCTCCGCAGATTCAAGGAAGCGGCGGTGGACATCGATACACCGAAAGTCCGCAAGAAGGAGCTGGATGCGCGATGAAGAAGGTAAACTACAAAAAGCTCATACTCCCCAATATCCCGTATGTGTTCATCGGCCTGCTTGCAACCAAGCTCGGACAGGCTGCTCGGCTCTCACCGGGCGCAGACTTCTCCGCCAAGGCGCTGAACATTATGGACGGCATTTCGATGGCATTCTCAAACATCATGCCGAGCTTCCACCCGATTGATCTGCTTGTTGGTATTGCTGCCGCAGTTATCATCCGACTGGTGGTGTATTTCAAAGGCAAGAACGCCAAGAAGTTCAGAAAGAATCTGGAATATGGCTCCGCCCGTTGGGGCAACCGAGCGGACATTGAGCCGTTCATGGACCCCGTGTTTGAAAACAATGTCATCCTCACGCAGACAGAAAGCCTTATGATGTCAAACCGACCCAAAGACCCGAAGAACGCCCGAAACAAGAATGTGCTTGTGATCGGCGGCTCCGGTTCCGGTAAGACCCGCTTCTTTCTGAAACCCAACCTCATGCAGATGCACAGCTCCTATGTCGTAACCGACCCCAAGGGCAGCGTGGTTTGCGAGGTGGGCAAGCTGCTTGAGCGCAACAACTACAAGATCAAAATCTTCAACACGATCAACTTCAAGAAATCCATGCACTATAACCCCTTCGCTTATATCCACAGCGAAAAGGACATTTTGAAGTTGGTAACGACCCTCATCACCAATACCAAAGGCGATGGTAAATCCGGTGACGAGTTCTGGACCAAGGCAGAAACGCTTCTGTATTGTGCCTTGATTGGCTACATCCACTATGAAGCACCGCCCGAGGAACAGAACTTCACGACTCTGCTTGAGTTCATCAACGCCATGGAAGTCCGAGAGGATGACGAGGAGTACAAAAATCCCGTTGACCGTATGTTTGAAGAACTGGAAGCCAGAGAACCGAACCACTTTGCTGTCCGTCAGTACAAGAAATATTCCTTGGCTGCGGGCAAAACTGCCAAGAGCATCTTGGTAAGCTGCGGTGCTCGTCTGGCTCCCTTCGATATCGCAGAGCTTCGTGAGATCACCATGTATGACGAACTGGAGCTTGATACGCTGGGCGATAAGATTTTCGTAAATCCCAACGACCCCAAGGACAAGCGTTTTCACAAAACCGCTCTGTTCCTCATCATGAGCGATACCGATTCGACCTTCAATTTCCTCATTTCCATGATTTATACGCAGCTGTTCAACCTGTTGTGCGAAAAGGCTGATGATGTCTATGGCGGCAGACTGCCGGTTCATGTGCGCTGCCTGATTGATGAAGCGGCGAACATCGGCCAGATTCCCAACTTGGAAAAGCTCGTAGCAACCATCCGAAGCCGTGAGATCTCGGCCTGCCTCGTTCTGCAGGCGCAATCTCAGCTCAAGGCTTTGTACAAGGATAATGCCGATACGATCATCGGCAACATGGATAGTCGTATTTTCCTCGGCGGCTCTGAGCCGACCACGCTGAAAGAACTGAACCAGTCTCTCGGCAAGGAAACAATCGACACATTCAATACCGGCGAGAGCCGTGGCCGAGAGGTCTCCCACTCCCTCAACTATCAGAAGTTAGGCAAAGACCTTGCGACGATAGACGAGCTTGCTGTCCTCGACGGCGGCAAGTGCATCCTGCAGCTCCGTGGTGTGCGTCCGTTCATGTCGAACAAGTTTGATATCACCAAGCACCCGAACTACAAGTATCTGTCTGACGCAGATCCCAAGAACAACTTCGATATTGAGAAGTACCTTTCCACACAGCTCAGAACCAAACCGGATGATGTTTACCATGTCTATGAGGTAGACGCATCCGAAGTGCCCACAACCGCCTAATGGCGGTTTTTTTCATAGATAAGACATTGAAGACAAAACGGCCACTTTCAAAAACCATTAAAACTAAAATTTTTGAAAGGAGTGTCGAACGCCAAAACTGTGGTCTGTGCTTTGCACTCTTTGCGTTCGGCAATGTTTAATCTATGGATTTCTTTAACTCTGCTGTTGGTGTTCTGCAGACCCTCGTTATCGCTCTGGGTGCCGGTCTGGGTATTTGGGGTGTCATCAACCTGCTGGAAGGTTACGGCAACGACAACCCCGGCGCTAATGCTCATGTACGGTAAGGAAGCAAGCAACCGAAAACAATAGATAGACCGCCAG
>ERZ809224.1081-NODE-1081-length-21362-cov-4.939503_pt1 | contig 21362 bp, 19 predicted proteins | sample MGYA00520513_ERZ809224 | MGnify/ENA primary metagenome ERZ809224 (study PRJEB31576, sample SAMEA3212658) | Homo sapiens | biome: human-gut; feature: human gut; material: fecal | place: Sweden | collected 2012 ... | reverse complement strand
ATTTGTTCACATTTTCCTTAGAATAGTCATATATAGAGGCGCTGCCAAAAGCAGTCAAATATTTTGCAGGTGCAGAAGAGATTGTAAGTAAAGGTGAATAACAATGTGCAGATTAACTTTCTGGAATTACCAGTTGAAAAATTACATATACTGGGGTATAATAACTTCAGTAAATGAATTACCTGGGATGTGCGACACTCCTGTTATTTTGAACCTGCAAATTCTTTTTGGGAATCTTATATCGCTTTCTATAATGCCGGGCCGCCCTGTCAGCGGATGGCTGCATATAAGGCTGCGGATACCCACCTGGCTTCGCCAGGAATCAAAAGGCAGGAAACGGCATTCTGGGAATGATATGATTGCTGTCAGGCTGGCTGTTGGGTGTCGGCCGGCAGCTTTTTTATGGTATAGAAAATTTGTGAAATTTTCTGCAACCTATATCATAAAAGCATTTCGTGTAAGATGCGCATTTTTGTTCTGTATAGGGGTACATACGATGAAACAAGATTTGACGCAGGGAAATATCTTAAAAACGATGTTGATTTTTGCGTTTCCCATGATGATTGGAAATATGCTGCAGCAGCTCTACAATGTGGTGGATACACTGATTGTAGGCCAGTTTCTTGGCGCCGATGCTTTGGCGGCCGTAGGATCTTCCTATACGCTTATGACATTTTTGACTTCAATTTTGCTTGGCTTATGTATGGGAAGCGGGACGATGTTTTCTATCTGCTACGGGAAAAAGGATTTCACATATCTGAAATCCTGCATGTTTGTATCGTTTTTATCGATTGCAGTCCTGACGATTGTTCTGAACACGGCCGTTTTTGCGGGATTAGACAAAATTCTGATACTTCTGCAGGTGCCTGCCAGGATCAGCGCTGACATGCGTGATTATCTCTGGGTTGTTTTCTGGGGGATTGCTGCGTCATTTCTCTATAATTATTTTGCGTCTCTTTTGCGCGCTGTGGGAAATTCCGTAGTTCCATTACTATTTCTTGGAGCATCAGCTTTGTTGAATATTGTGCTGGATCTGATATTTATTTTGGTATTTCACTGGGGTGTGACGGGAGCTGCAGCCGCGACGGTTTTTTCTCAATATGTTTCAGGCATTGGTATTATGCTCTATACACTCGTGCATTTTCCGGAATTTCGGCCAAAAGGCAGGGACTGCAGATGGAATGGACGTGCTGCAAGGGATATTTTCAGTTTGTCTTTTTTGACATGTATTCAGCAGTCCGTTATGAATTTCGGGATCCTGATGGTTCAAGGCCGCGTAAACAGTTTCGGGGCATCTGTCATGGCGGCATTTGCGGCAGCCGTCAAAATCGATTCTTTTGCATATATGCCGGTGCAGGATTTTGGCAACGCTTTTTCAACCTTTATTGCCCAGAATTACGGGGCAGGTAAGCGCGAACGGATGGAAAAGAGTATTCGAAGCGCTGTAAAAACGGTTGTTTTATTTTGCATTGTAATCACTGCCGGTGTCTGTATTTTTGCAGAACCGCTTATGTTGATTTTTGTGAAGCCTGATGAGACAGAGATATTGATAACGGGTATTCGGTATCTGCGCATAGAAGGCGCTTTTTACTGGGGAATCGGCCTTTTATTTCTGTTTTATGGACTGTACCGCGCTGTCAAAAAGCCAGGGATTTCTGTTGTTCTTACCGTTATCTCACTTGGGACACGTGTATTGCTTGCATATATACTCTCATCCATTCCGGCAGTGGGAGTTAACGGTATCTGGGTGTCTATACCTGTCGGCTGGATGCTTGCAGATATAACCGGATTTTGCTACTATCTGCTCAGGAAAGAACGGCTTCTTTGATTTATAATTGACGTGCTAAAATTTGAGTGCTAAAATGACATACATAAAAATGTATAAAAAAGGAGGGAGATTGCGATGAAATTTAAGACATATTCTTTGTACAGTGGATATTCTATGGGAGATTTTGAGGATATTCGGACGATTTTGGAAAACAATAACATTGCATATAAATATAACGTAGACAATCCGGAAGGCAAATTCCTGGGGCCGGGGATGGGAACGGTTAGAGGCCGAACCGGAAGCCTTGGAACTCAGCGTGACGTTATGTATCGGTATGAAATAAAGATAGCGCGTGATGACGCGGAGGAGGCAGAATACCTCGTACGGGAAATCAAAAGAAACAGCAGATAAAAGGTTTATATGAGGCTGTAATATGAGGAGGCTATATGAGAAAAGCACTATTTTTTGACATTGACGGAACGATTTTAAGTGACATCACAGGAACAATTCCGGACAGTGCTGCAGATGCACTGAAAAAGACTGTGGAAATGGGAAATCTGACTTTTATTAATACAGGGAGGACTATCTGCAGCATTCCGTGTGAGCTGAAAGGGATTCCATTCAGTGGGTATTTATGCGGGTGCGGTACTTATATTATGGCAGGAGATGAGATTTTATTCTCCAAAAGTATCCCGCATGAGAGGGGACGGGAAATCATTGATGTACTTTATAAGTACCATGCAGTCCCTCTTGCAGAAGGGACTCAGGATTGCTATTTTCCAAAGAGAATGACGCGTTTTGATGTTTTGGAACGTACCAGAAGATATTACCAGCCGATGGGACTCGGCATTGAAACTTACATTGAGAATGATAATTTTGATTATGATAAGTTTATATTTTTTTATGATGAACAGACAGACCTGGAAGCAATCAAAAAGAATCTGATGCAGGATATGGAGCTGATTGACAGGCAGAACGGATTTTATGAGGTAGTTCCAAAAGGATTTTCCAAGGCGAGTGCAATTGCGTTTATTTTGGAACATTTTGGTATTGACCTTGAAAATGCTTATGTGTTCGGAGACAGCAGCAACGATCTCCCTATGTTTCAGTATGTGCCGCATGCTGTTGCCATGGGCGCGCATGCCAGTGTGCTGGAGCCTTATGCGGAATTTGTGACCAAAACGGTGGAGCAGGACGGTATTGCTTATGCTATGAAGCATTATAGATTGATATGATAAGGAGAGAAAAGTAAATGGGGCAGGAGGATTTGTATACTCACAGAGTGCAGTATTATGAGACAGATCAGATGGGAATTGCTCATCATTCCAATTATATCCGGTGGTTTGAGGAGGCGCGCATGGACTGGATGCGCCGTAACGGTATCAGCTACAAAAAGATGGAGGAATCCGGAATTATCAGCCCTGTTCTGAAAGTCATGGCGGAATACCATAGTATGGTTCACTTTGATGACAGTATAGAAATTGGTGTTTCGATTAAAAAGTATAATGGGGTAATCCTTGAGCTTTCTTACAAAATACAGGACAAGGAAACGAAGGAACTGCGCAGTGCAGGAGAGAGCAGGCATTGTTTCCTGAACACGGATGGAAAACCGGTTTCACTGAAAAAAGCTTCACCGGAAATCCATGCGATATTTTTAAAAAATGTAACTTTCTATCCCCTTTGAGCTGAAACAGAAAGTCTGACGTTGAAATCTTTAGCTGGCATATCATTTACTCAGATTCCGGAGATCTTCGTAAAATTGCGGATAGCTTATATTCACACACTCGGCATTTTTGATTGATGTAACCTGCGAAGCAGCCAGGGACGCAATAGCAAAAGACATGGCAATTCGGTGATCCAGGAAGCTGTCAAGTTCTGCGCCTGTGAGTCCTTTTCCGCCGCAGATTATCATGCCGTCTTCGGTTCCTGTAATATCCGCTCCCATTTTTGAAAGATGATGGACCATAATATCCAGACGGTTAGATTCCTTAACCTTAAGCTCTTCGGCATTACGAATGGCAGTAGTTCCTTTTGCAAAAGCAGCCAATACGGCAATAATTGGTATCTCGTCAATCAGCGTCGGGATAATATCACCTTCGATTACGCATCCCTTCAGGGAAGAGGTATAGCGTACAAGAATATCCGCAACAGGTTCTCCGCCGGAGGTTCTTTGATTCAGCAGTGTGATATCTGCGCCCATTGCATGACAGACACGCAAAATGCCGTCTCTGGTAGGGTTGATGCCGACATTTTTGATCAGAATCTCGGAATCCGGCACAATCAGACCTGCTGCAATAAAATATGCTGCGGAGGAAATATCCCCCGGAACTTCGATTTTTTGTCCGCAAAGTCTGGGGCCTGGTAAAATAGATGCGGTAGTACCCTCTGAAAAAATCTCGGCGCCGAAAGAGCGCAGCATAATTTCTGTGTGATTTCTGGAAAGCGCCGGTTCTGTCACCGATGTTTTTCCGTCGCCATAGAGTCCGGCCAGCAGCACACAGGATTTTACCTGGGCAGAGGCTACCGGTGACATGTAATGAACAGCGTGAAGCTTATGTCCCTCAATGTGCAGAGGCGCGCAGCCATTTTTACGGATACTTTCGATAGATGCGTTCATCATCGTGAGCGGTGTGATGATGCGATTCATTGGCCGCTTTTGAATAGAAGCATCGCCCGTCAGATCACAGGAAAAATTCTGTCCGGCTAAAATCCCGGAAATCAGTCTTGTAGTTGTACCGCTGTTGCCTGCATCCAGCGTTTCTGTCGGTGCAGTCAGTCCGTAGAGACCTTTCCCATGTATCACGATTTTGTCTTTTGCATTTTCTATTTCAATACCCATTTTCCGGAAGCAGGAGATTGTTGAGAGACAGTCTGCTCCCTGAAGAAAATTTGTGACCTCAGTAATACCCTCTGAGATTGCGCCGAACATCACAGCGCGGTGAGAAATGGATTTATCACCCGGAATCGTTATCTCCCCTCTGAGGGGCTTTGTTGTTTTTATAAATTCCATCATGGCCTCCTAATGCAGTCATCTCTCATAGATAGTATAACGGTATTTGCGCAGCAGTTCGGCTGCCTTTACCTTTGCTTCTTTTTTGTAAAATTCTACATGAAGCACAGCTTCCTCAAATTCCCGATTGTGGACGATACCGATGTTTTTAATGCTGATACCATTTGTAGCCAGAATTGTAGCAAGGGCGGCAATCCCTCCGGCTTCATCCACCATATCACAGTAAATAGAGTAGGATTGAGGAATAGGGCCGTGTCCGGTGTCAGGAAGAGAATTACGGTAATCTCTGGAGCTTTCAAAAAGCTTATAAATATAGTGCGTATCCTGTTCAGCCATTGAAAATTTAATTTCAATCAGGCTGTTGATATAATCATCCAGCACGGAGATAATATTTTGACTGTTGGCAGCACAGATCTGCTCCCACATCTCCGGTGAGGAGGATGCGATACGCGTAATGTCTTTAAATCCGCCCGCTGCTACCTTTTTCATAGTCCCGTCCTCATAGTCAGAATCCTTTACCAGATTGACCAGTGAAGATGCGATAATATGGGGAAGATGACTGATGGCGGCCGTCACATAATCGTGTTTTTCATAAGTAAGTACAAGCGGAATTGCCTTGATATTTTCTACAAGAGTGCGGTAGCGGATAATCATTTCTTCTGTTGCTTCGCAGGTGGGAGTGAGCACGTAGTAGGCATTTTCCAGCAAATGCGCTTTGGAATTTTCAATGCCTGTTTTCTCGGAGCCGGCCATGGGATGACCGCCGATAAAATATTTCTGCAGACCGAGCTCCTCTACCTTCTTGTGAATATCCGTTTTTGTGCTTCCCACATCAGTCAGAATGCAGCCTTCCTTCAGCAGCGGTTTTAAGGCAGCAAGATAGGAAGCATTGCATTCCACTGGTGCACAGAGGAAAATGAAATCACAGTGGGTATAGCGCTCGTCCACAGTATCGCACGCCTCATCAATAATCTTCTTGGACAAAGCATAGTCTGTAGTACGGCGGCTTCTGGTATGAGCCAAAATATGTACATTCGGATAATATTTTTTCAAAGCCCGGGCAATGGAGCCTCCGATTAGTCCAAGCCCGATAAAACCGGCTGTAAATGTCGTTTCCATTTTAAATATCCTCTAAAATATCCTCTCTGCAAGCTTTGCATAGGGTGAAAGTGCAGCAGTCAGGTTCGCAAACTGCTCACAGGTCAGGGACTGCGGCCCGTCAGAGAGAGCGCATGCCGGATTATTGTGTACCTCAATCATCAGTCCATCAGCGCCGCAGGCAACAGCCGCTTTGGAAAGCGGAAGTACATAATCGCGGACACCTGTGGCATGGCTTGGGTCAACGATCACAGGAAGATGAGATTTGGACTTAATAACCGGAACTGCGCTGATATCTAAAGTATTTCTCGTTGCAGTTTCGTAGGTTCGGATGCCGCGCTCGCAGAGAACTACATTTTCGTTGCCTTCGGCAATAATATATTCTGCGGCGTTCAGCCATTCATCAATAGTAGCAGCAAGACCGCGTTTTAACAGAACCGGAAAATGGGAGCGGCCTGCTTCTTTTAAAAGCTGGAAATTCTGCATGTTCCTGGCGCCAATCTGTAACATATCCACATATTTTACGGCCGTCTCCAGGGAAGAAGCGCTTACAACCTCGCAGATGGTTGCCAGGCCGGTCTCTTCTCCGGCCGTTTTCATGTATTTTAGTCCCTCCTCCTCAAGTCCCTGGAAAGAGTAGGGAGAAGTACGCGGCTTATATGCGCCTCCCCGTATAAAAGTGGCTCCGGCAGCTTTTACTGCATTGGCAATGAGCATGAGCTGATCTTCAGATTCAATTGCACAGGGACCAGCCATGACTGTCAGGGTATTTGGACCGATTTCCGTGTTTTTCACCGGCACCACAGATGGGCAGGGATGAAACTTTTTGTTGGTCAGTTTATAGCTCTCAGTGACGGGAACAATCTTGTCTACGCCTTCCGCTATTTCCAGATTCTGGTGTGCAAGTCTGCTTTTGTCACCGACTACTCCGATAATGGTGACTTCCTCACCTCGTGAAAGGTGAACTTGAAGACCTTTTGCCTCAATTCTTTTTATCACATTCGCAATTGCATCCTGGGATGCGTGCGGTTTCATTACTATAATCATATCTTTTTATCCTTTCCTGCAATTCATTCTGCGGTATCAGGCCGCAAAACAGTTAATGCTTATTCTACTATCGCCGAAATAGAATGTCAACACTTTTCCGCTTTAAAGTGAAAACTTGACATTATGCTGCTATATGATATAATCAAAAATGTAAAGAAAACTTGTCAAAGAAGCGGTGAAAAAGGAGAGAAACTTATGGATAAAACTGAAATTCTGCGCAGGGCACAGAGTAAAAAAACGGACCTTCCGGACGAAATGGAACTGCAGGTCGATCTGGAAGGGAAACGCGCTGCTTTACTTATTATTTTGCTTGTGTGCTTTATTCTGACTATGTTTAAAATTTTCGTGGGACAGCCCTGGCGGGATCTGTGTGGTATCTACGCTGTTATGATGGGAACGATCAAAATATATGAGTGGTATCGTCTGCGCCGCAGGAAAAATCTTGTGCTTGGCATTGTATGGTGGGGAATTAGCATTGCATTTTTCTGGCTGTATCTTGTGGAAATTCACATCATAGTAATATAGGTGATTTATGAATCAGGAATTGGTACTGCAGAATCATCTAAAATCTGTAAGAGCTGAGAAAGGGATTTCTCAGGAGGAACTCGCCCGCATGGTAGGTGTCTCCAGACAGACAATCAGCTCTATTGAGACGGGACAGTTTAATCCTACAGCAAAACTTGCACTGCTTCTATGTATTGCACTTGACAAGAAATTTGAGGAACTTTTTTATTTTTGACGATAGAAAGTCCGTGCAGCGTGATTTCTATTGTTTGTTTATGCGGATAACGAATCAAAGTCATGTTCACATGATCTTTGCGACTGCCGCGGCAACCAGTGAAACTTGCAAAGTGTATTTTGTATGGTTTTGAGCAGGAGGTAATGATATGTTAGAATTTAAGTATGATACACAGCTTCTTATCGAGGGTGAAAACCTGGACGAGGATGTTATAAACGAGTATTTTATGGAGCATTTTAAAGGAGACTGCCTGCTGGCAGTAGGAGATGAGGAGCTGATTAAGATTCATTTCCATACCAATGAGCCCTGGAAAGTTTTGGAATACTGCGCAACACTTGGTGAAATTTTTGATATTGTCATTGAGGATATGGACAGGCAGTCCAGAGGCTTAAAGGGATAAAAAGATCGGAGTTTAATATGATAAAAACTTTTACCTGGTCACAGATTGAAGAACTGTATTTTACTGCCATGCACAGAGATTTTCCCCCGAAGGAGATTAAACCAATTTCACTTTTGCATAGGCTCTATAAAAATGGAAACTGTATAGGCTATGGATATTATGACAACAGTACAGAAGAAATTTTGCAAGCTTATGCCATTTTTGAAAAGCCGAAGAAGGGGAATATCTGGCTTCTGGACTATCTGGCAGTGAATCAGAACGCCAGGGGGAAGGGCTTTGGCAGTGCGTTTCTCAGAGAAATGAAGGAAACACTTAACGATGCAGTTGCTATCATGGGTGAAATTGAGAGGATTGAGGATGCAGAAAATGAAATACAGCGTCAAATCCGCACGAGAAGAAAACAGTTTTATCTGAGGAATGGTTGGATTGAGACAGGGGTCTCGACAATTGCAGACGGCAAAGTTCATTATGAAATTATCTGTTTGCCGATCAGTCAGGCTGTATACGGCAAAGAAGCTGTCCAGGCTATGAAAAATATTTATGAGACTCTTTTTGAGCCCGGAATGTATCAAATTTTTGCCCAGATGCATGCTTCGTCAAAAAAATCAGGAGAATTTCTTGTTAATTTTGAATAAAAAGGTTGAAATATAGTTATATTTTTAGTAGAATATACCCTATAGACAACTTGATTGAATCGTGAGATGTAACCATTCGAAGCGTACGCAGAGGTATTGGCGTATTGGAGAATAGTTATTGAATAATTCTGTTCAAGAATAACTAGTATTGGAGGATAACAGCATGAAGGTTTACACAACTGACAGAATTCGCAATGTCGTGCTCCTTGGACACGGCGGCTCGGGCAAAACCAGTCTGGTCGAAGCTATGGCATATCTTGGAGGTATTACCAGCAGACTGGGGAATGTAACGGATGGTAATACCATCAGTGATTTTGATAAAGAGGAGATTAAGAGAAAATTTTCCATAAGCACTACTGTAGTGCCAATCGCATGGGGCGATGTTAAAGTTAATGTATTGGATACTCCGGGATATTTTGATTTTGTCGGAGAGGCAGAGGAGGCGGCAGCGGCAGCAGACGCTGCAGTTATCGTTGTAAACGGAAAAAGCGGTGTGGAGGTCGGCACACTGAAGGCATGGGCATTGTGTGAGAAGTACAGCCTGCCGAGAATGATTTTTATCACTAATATGGATTTTGACAATGCAAGTTTCCGCAAGATTACAGAAGAGTTAACAGATCAGTTCGGAAAGAAGATTGCACCAATCCATTTCCCGATTCGTGAAAATGAGAAATTTACAGGATACGTGAACGTGGTTAAAAAAGCCGGAAGAAAATGGCTGGACAAAGGTCAGAAGCAGGAATGCCCGATTCCGGAATACCTGGACGAGTATCTTGAAAAATATAGAGAGACTCTGCTTGAGGCAGTTGCAGAGACAAGTGAAGAGTTTATGGATCGTTATTTTGCAGGAGAGGAATTTTCTGTTCCTGAGATTATGATGGCATTGACTCAGAATGTATCCGGCGGCGATATCGTACCTGTTGCTATGGGTTCACCGGTGCAGCTCCGCGGAGTTGCCAATCTTCTGGATGATATTGTCCAATACTTCCCAAGTCCGGATAAACGTACGGTTGCAGGCATTAATAATAAAACAAATGAGATTTTCGAGGCAAATTACGATTTTGCGAAAGCAAAATCTGCACAGGTATTTAAGACGATTGTAGATCCGTTTATCGGTAAGTACTCCATGATTAAAGTAAAATCAGGTGTTATCAAAAATGACGATGTCATTTTCAATATCGATAAGGACACGGAGCAGAAGCTGAACAAGCTGTATGTATTTGAGGGCAGTAAGCCAATTGAAGTTCCGGAGCTTCATGCAGGTGATATCGGAGCTATCGCCAAGCTCGATAAAGCACGCACGGGCGATACGCTTTCTACGAAAGCTACCCCGATACGTTTTGGAAAGATTGAAGTTTCCACTCCGTATACATACAAGAGATATAAGGCTAAAAATAAGGGCGACGAGGATAAAATTTCCCAGGCTCTGCAGAAGATTTCCCATGAGGATCTGACCATGAAGATGGTAAATGATTCCGAAAATCGTCAAACGTTGATTTACGGCATGGGTGATCAGCATATTGATATCATTCAGAGTAAGCTGCTGACAAAGTATAAGATCGAGATCGAGCTCGAGAAACCGAAGGTAGCATTCCGTGAGACTCTTCGTAAGAGCGCTGACGTAGAGTCTAAGTATAAGAAGCAGTCCGGCGGACATGGACAGTACGGACATGTTAAAATGCGTTTCGAGCCGCTGGGAGATCTGGAGACTGCTTACGAATTTTCGCAGGAGGTAGTAGGCGGAGCTGTTCCGAAGAACTATTTCCCGGCAGTAGAAAAAGGTATTCAGGAGTCTGTTTTGAAGGGACCTTTGGCAGGATATCCGGTAGTAGGCGTGAAAGCTGTACTTTATGATGGTTCTTATCATCCGGTAGATTCTTCTGAGATGGCATTTAAGACGGCTGCTGTTCAGGCATTTAAAAAAGGATTCATGGAAGCTTCTCCGGTATTACTTGAGCCGATCGCTTCACTGAAGGTTATCGTTCCGGATAAGTTTACCGGCGATGTTATGGGAGATCTGAATAAACGCCGCGGCCGTGTGCTTGGCATGAACCCGGACCACAAGGGAAATCAGATTATTGAGGCAGATATTCCTATGATGGAACTTTACGGTTACTGTACAACACTTCGTTCCATGACAGGCGGAAACGGTGATTTCGCTTATGAGTTTGCGCGCTATGAGCAGGCTCCGAAGGATATAATGGAAAAAGAGGTCGCTGCGAGAGCAGAAGAAGAATAAGCAAATAAAATTGCCCGCCATACGGCGGGCAGTTTTATTTGCTGCCAGGCATCCGGAGGAAGCTGCCGGCGGCAGGTTCTGTAGGTGACAACAGAAGGATTCACAGAACGTGTTTCTGCTGTCACTGTACAACTGCATCTACATCATCGGGTTTTGAACCATTGCGATGTTCAATGCGGATGACAAGCTTGTGCGGCAGACAGCTTATGGGATAATTGGTTTTGGATACCATGCCCATATTCTGACATATTTTATCAGGACAATCAGCATCAATGACACCAATGGCGCCTTTGGTGACACGTATGGTGTTATAGCCGCCGTCTGCTGCAGCGATATTAAAGCTATAGTCTTTTTCAACGGCCGACAAATCAATCTCTTTTACCAGCGTTCCGTCCTGATAAATCAAAGCAGTATCGCCTGATTGTGAGCGAAAATGCAGAAAGAGAAGCGCGGAAACGGCGGCCACAATAAGCAGCGCCACGACCAGCACAAGATACATCGTTTTGCGGTCCATGTTTTTTTTATGTATCATGTCTTTTTCTTTAAATCTTGTTTTCATTTGTTTGCTTCTGTATCCAAAAGATCTGCATCATCCTGAAGTCCCATATCCTCTGAGGCACTTTCGTCCTCAGAATCAAAGCTTTCCGAATCACTTTCATCTTCCGAATCCAGCTCCAAATCTTCCTCGTCATAATAGGAGCTGTAATATTCATCTTCACTGATTTCTGTTATATTGGCATTATCAAGAAGAAATCCGGTTACTTTATCGTAGAGAATACTGCTTATTGTTTCTTCTTTTGTATAATCTGCTTCATATTCTTCCGCAGAATCATAGCCACTGTCTTCGTAAACAGAATCTACGTATTCTTTATACTCGTCATCCGATACAGTTATTTTTTCCTTTTCTGCAATCTCAGATACAATCATTTCCGTATAAACCATTTCTTCGACAGCAGCTTTGATATCTTCCTCGGAACCTGCGATATCCTCGACCTCCATACCGAACATCTCAGCCATGGCTTCGTTATTTGCATCGTACTCTTCTTTACATTTGTCATAAAGCTCCTGTGGATAGCCGGAAATTTCTGAATTTTCAATGACCTGAGAAAGGGCGTCGCTTCCTGCCATATAGCTGTTGTCTTCATCGTAGTAGCTTTCGAGCTCTGCTTTGACTCCTGCACGAAATGCATCTACCGTGTCATAGTCCGTGTATTCTTTACAAAAATCATCTGTCAGTTCGGGAATGTCGATTTCCTGTACGGAATTGACTTTAACCTCAAAGTCTGCTTTTTTACCTGCAAGCTCTTCATCATAATCCTCAGAAATCGTAATGGAGAAGTTCAGCGTGTCGCCGGTTTTCGCACCGATTATATTCTCTTCAAATTCTGGCTGAAAATCTTCCGATCCGATCACAAGATCATAATCTGTATCGGAGCTTCCGTCAAATTCTTCCCCGTCTATCGTTCCTGTGAAATCGATATTTACCTGATCGCCGTCCTTCGCAGCTCTGTCTACATCCGTATACTCAGAATTTTCATCCAGAGTGCTTTCAATCTCAGCCTCCACGTCATCATCGGTAACTTCAGTTTTAATTTTGTTGACGCTTAAGCCCTTGTATTCACCCAGTTTTACATATTTCGCATAGGCAGTATTGCCGGAGGAGCAGCCTGTAAGGAGACCTGCAGTGAGTGCTGCCGACAGCAGCAAAGCTGAAACTTTCTTTTTCATCATAGTGTTAATGTCCTTTCTGTTATGTTGTTTTCGCTTTTGCATTCCAGGGCATCGCTATGAATCAGGATGCGGTATGCACATTCGAATTTTAACAACAGTATACCATGAATTTGTGAAAAAGTTGTGTAATTGTGAAAAAAATACTTTTACTATCGGCAACATTATGCTATAATCAATATGAATTTTCCGCGAAAGCGAAACATAAGGAGGCGAAACCATGAAACATATCCAGACATTAAATACCAGAAGTCTGCAGAATACTGTAAAGAAAGGCGGATGCGGTGAATGTCAGACATCCTGTCAGTCTGCCTGCAAGACATCCTGTACAGTAGGAAACCAGAGCTGTGAAAGCAATAAATAAGGAACAAGCAAAAAAGTAAGCAGCGGGCATCTGCTCGCTGCTTCTTAGTTGCCAAGCATCCGGAGGAAGCTGCCGGTGGCAGGTTCCGTAGGTGTTTGCTGATTGAAAGGGGATTACAGGTGATCCATCAATACAAAAGCAACGGCTTTAATATCGTCATGGATGTAAACAGCGGTTCCGTACATATCGTGGATGACGTAGTATATGACGTCCTTCCATTTCTGGAAGAGAAAAAGGATGAGGATGCCATTATTCCGGCACTGAAGGATCAGTATAAAGAAGCGGATATCAGAGAAGCTATTGAAGAATGCAGAGAGCTGGAGAAAGCAGGAGTATTGTTTACGGAGGATATTTATGAAAATGCCATTGATGCATTCAAAAATCGTCCGACCGTTGTAAAGGCATTGTGTCTTCACATTGCGCATGACTGCAATCTGGCATGCAGATATTGTTTTGCAGAAGAAGGCGAGTATCATGGCAGGCGTGCGCTTATGAGCTTCGAGGTCGGGAAAAAGGCGTTGGATTTTCTGATTGCCAATTCCGGCGAAAGAAGAAATCTGGAAGTGGATTTTTTTGGCGGTGAACCGCTTATGAACTGGCAGGTTGTAAAAGACCTGGTAAAATATGGACGGGAACAGGAAAAGAAATACAACAAAAATTTCCGTTTTACGCTGACCACAAACGGCGTGCTCCTGAATGATGAAGTTATGGAGTTTTGCAATCAGGAGATGGCAAATGTGGTGCTCAGTATCGACGGGCGTAAAGAGGTTCACGATTATATGCGTCCGTTCCGAAAAGGAAAAGGCAGCTATGATCTGATTCTGCCCAAGTTTATCAAGTTTGCTGAAAGCAGACATCAGGACAAATATTACGTAAGAGGAACCTTTACCAGACATAATCTGGACTTTGCGTCAGATGTACTGCATCTGGCGGATTTGGGATTTAAGCAGATTTCCGTCGAGCCGGTGGTTGCACAGCCGGAGGAGGAGTATGCACTCAGAGAAGAAGATATCCCTGCCATCTGTGCGGAGTATGACAGACTGGCTCGTGAGATGATTTTGCGTCATAAGGAAGGAAAGGGATTCAATTTCTTCCATTTTATGATAGACCTGACAGGAGGACCATGCGTTTACAAACGTCTTTCCGGATGCGGCTCCGGAACGGAGTATCTCGCTGTCACGCCGTGGGGTGATTTCTATCCATGTCACCAGTTTGTTGGTGAAGAGCAATTCCTGATGGGAAATGTGGATGAGGGTCTGAAGACACCCGAAATCCAGGCAGAGTTTAAAAACTGCAACGTCTATGCGAAAGAAAAGTGCAGAAATTGTTTTGCAAAATTCTACTGCAGCGGCGGGTGTGCAGCAAATTCCTGGAATTTCCACAAATCCATCAATGACGCTTATGACATCGGATGTGAATTACAGCGCAAGCGCATTGAATGTGCAATTATGATAAAAGCAGCACTTGCTGCCGAGGAAAAGGAGAATTAGAAATGAAGAAAAACAAAGCGATTGGTGTAGTTGTCGCGATTGCCCTGTTTCTGGGACTTTTAACCTACACCGCGGCTGTCGGATTCGGACCAACCGGAACGGGGGCTGCAAAAAACATAACTCTTGGTCTGGATTTATCAGGTGGTGTCAGTATCACATATGAGGCGGTCGGAGATGAAGCGCCGTCTGCAGAGGATATGAAGGATACGATCTATAAACTGCAGCAGCGTGTTGACGGTTACAGCACAGAAGCTCAGGTTTATCAGGAAGGTGACAACCGTATCAATATCGAGATACCAGGCGTGTCTGATGCAAACGCCATTCTGGAAGAGCTTGGAAAACCAGGTTCCCTGCAGTTCCAGCTTGAGGATGGGACTGTTGTGGTAGACGGCAGTCAGGTTACTTCTGCTGAAGCAGGAGTTCAGCAGGATGAATTGAAAAATAACGAAAATGTGGTTCAGCTCAGCTTCGACAGTGAAGGCGCCGCAGCCTTTGCTGAGGCTACGGCAGATAATATCGGCAATCCTATTTATATCGTTTACGATGGAGATGTCATCAGTGCCCCAACGGTTCAGGCAGCCATCACAGACGGCTCTGCAGTTATTACGGGTATGGCCGATGCGGAAGAAGCGGAGAAGCTTGCCTCCTCCATCCGTATCGGTTCCCTGTCATTGGAGCTGCAGGAACTGCGGTCTAATGTAGTAGGAGCACAGCTTGGAGAAGCGGCGATCTCTTCCAGCTTAAAAGCAGGCGCCGTCGGTCTTGCACTTGTCTGCATCTTTATGATGATTGTTTATCTGCTTCCCGGCGTAGTTGCAAGTATTTCTCTGCTTCTGTACACGGCACTGACTCTGGTAATGTTAAATGCTTTTGATATTACACTGACTCTGCCTGGTATCGCGGGTATTATTCTTGGTATCGGTATGGCGGTAGATGCAAACGTTATTATTTATGCACGTATCCGTGAGGAGATTGCGGCAGGCAGATCCGTAAAAGGCGCCATCGACACTGGCTTTAAAAAAGCTATGTCCGCTATTCTGGACGGAAATATTACCACTTTGATCGCAGCAATCGTACTGGGCGTAATGGGCACAGGATCTGTAAAAGGCTTTGCGTACACTCTTGCAATGAGTATTATCCTTTCCATGTTCTCAGCGCTGGTTATTTCCAGATTACTGACAAACGCATTGTTTGCACTGGGCTTTAAGGACGAGAAGTACTATGGAAGGGCAAAGGAAGTAAAGACAGTCAATTTCCTTGGCCATAAGAAGGTATTTTTTGCAATCTCCATCATTTTGATTCTGGCAGGTCCGGTAACCATGCTTATCTACAATCAGCAGACCGGCAAGGCTCTGAATTACAGCCTGGAATTCATGGGCGGTACTTCTACAAATGTGACCTTCAATGAGGATATGTCCATTGAGGATATTGATAAAAACGTTAAACCGGTTGTTCAGGAAGTGACGGGAGACGCCAATATTCAGGCGACTAAGGTAACTGGTTCCAATCAGGTTATCATTAAGACAAGAGAGCTGTCACTGGATGAGAGAACCGAGCTGAACGAGAAGCTTGCTGAAAACTTTGGCGTTGATGAGTCCACTATCACAGCAGAAAGCATTTCCTCAACGGTCAGCAGCGAAATGCGTAAGGATGCGATTGTAGCCGTTATAGTAGCTGCTATCTTTATGCTGCTTTACATCTGGCTGCGATTTAAGGATATCCGTTTTGGCGCCAGTGCAGTTGCGGCTCTGCTGCATGATGTTCTGGTTGTCCTTGCATTTTATGCGATTTCCCGAATTTCTGTGGGTAATACTTTCATCGCATGTATGCTGACAATTGTAGGTTACTCTATCAATGCGACCATCGTTATTTTCGACCGTATCCGTGAAAATCTGGCTGCGTCAAAGAAGAAAAATGACGAAGCAATCGCTGAAGTTGTCAACTTAAGTATTACTCAGACGTTGACCAGAAGTATTTATACTTCCTTGACCACCTTTATTACAATTGCAGCTCTGTTCATTCTGGGTGTTGCGTCTATTCGTGAATTTGCTGCACCTCTGATGGTAGGTATTGTGGTCGGCGGGTACTCATCTGTATGTGTTACCGGTGCGCTGTGGTATATTATGAAAACAAAGCTGAAAAGTAAAAACTAAGATACCGTAAAGCTTGCATACAAAGGTTTTGAGACGCTCCTTCATCGAAAATCGGTGAAAGAGCGTCTCTCGTAATATAGAAAATTCTTTGAATTTCCTGATTATAAAAGCTCTTTGGCAAAGGATACGCCGTTGCGCGCGCAGCAAAATCCTGGCAATCAGATTTTGGGAGCGCCAAGATGGGAGGTATAGATGGAAAAATGGGTGATTTCCGCAAAACGTGCAGATTTTAAAGCAATTGCCGCTAAATTTGGTATTGATCAGGTGACTGCCAGGCTGATACGCAACAGGGATGTGATCGGAGAGGATGCCATACGGGAGTATCTTCACGGTGACATTCGTGATCTGCACAATCCGCATCTTTTAAAGGACGCGGATAAGCTTGTGGAGATTCTGACAGAAAAGATACGGGAGAAAAAGAAAATACGGATTATCGGCGACTATGATATTGACGGTGTTAATGCTTCCTATATTTTATTAAAGGGATTAAAGCGATGCGGGGCGGAAGTAGATGTAGAAATCCCGGATCGCATGAAGGACGGGTATGGAATCAACGAACATCTCATAAACTATGCTTATGAAGAAGGGATTGACACTATCCTTACCTGCGATAATGGAATAGCGGCTGTGGAGCAGACAAAGCTGGCCAAAGATCTTGGAATGACCATTCTTATCACCGACCACCATGAACCGCAGGAGCATCTGCCCAAGGCGGATGCACTGGTCAATCCAAGGCAGCCGGATTGCTGCTATCCCTATAAAAATCTCTGCGGGGCTGCAGTAGCATTCAAGATCATTCAGTGTCTTTATGAAAAAATGCAGTTACCTCAAGAAGAAGCGCTCAGATTTTTGGAATTTGCCGCTTTCGCTACAATTGGCGATGTAATGGATTTGAATGGCGAAAACAGAATATTGGTAAAAGAGGGCCTTCGGATGTTGAATCGCACGACGAATCCGGGCATGGCAGCCCTTATCCGTGAGTGCAGTCTTGCAGGAAGTGAGATCAAAGCTTATCATGTAGGATTTATACTGGGGCCATGTATCAACGCAGGAGGCAGACTTGATACTGCAAAACGTTCTCTGGCTCTGCTGATGGCGGAAAATGAGTCGGAAGCTGCCCGCATGGCGCAGGAACTAAAAAGTCTTAATGATGAGCGCAAGGATATGACTCAGAAGGGAACAAAGCAGGCCATTGATCTGATTGAAAAGCAGGGATTATCGCGTGACAGGGTTCTGGTGGTTTACCTTCCTGACTGCCATGAAAGTCTGGCAGGGATTATTGCAGGGCGCGTTCGGGAACGGTACAATAAACCCGTATTTATTCTCACGGACAGTGCGGACGGTGTCAAAGGTTCCGGGCGTTCTATTGAAGCCTACTCGATGTTTGAGGAAATGTCAAAATGCAGAGAACTGTACACAAAATATGGCGGTCATCCCATGGCAGCGGGACTCTCACTTCCGCCTGAAAATGTAGAAAAATTCCGCAGACGGCTCAATGAAATGACTTCTCTTTGTGAGGAAGACTTTATTCCTAAAATTGTCATTGATGTACCTATGCCCATCGGATATATCACAGAGGATTTGATTGAAGAATTGAATCTTTTGGAGCCATTTGGGAAAGGAAATTCTAAACCTCTGTTTGCTGAGAAAAATCTGGATATCCAGAATATCCGGATTCTGGGCAAAAACAGAAACACTCTGAAGATGCAGGTAAGAAGTCAATCCGGAACCGTTTTGGATGCTCTGTATTTTGGAGATGTTGAACAGTTTATTGATTATCTGAATCAGAAATTCGGAGATGCGGAGACGGAGAAGTGTTTTCAGAACAGACCAAATGATGTGTGTCTGTCTTTCATTTATTATCCTTCTGTGAACGAATTTCGTGACAGGAAAAGCATTCAGATTGTTATATCTCACTATTGTTGAGAGAAAGGTGTAAATTATGAAAAAAGGTAAGTGGAAAGTTCTGGCGCTTCTTGCAGTTTTGATCATTGCGGGAATTTATTATTATGTAGCCCTTCCGGCTGTCAACATTCACGCGGTCGGATTCTGGGCATTTCTCGCATTTGCGGTTATAGCAGCTATGGTTATTTATGCACTTCCCAGAATACGCTCAGCAAATGATATCAGGGAGAGCAGGGTACTGAAATTTGGCATGGGGCTGCTGATTTTAGTGATTCTTTTCTATATGGGAGGAAGTCTTTTGTCCTCGCCTATTATTAATGCACGCAAATACCGTAATCTGATTGATGTAGAAACCAGAAGCTTTACAGAGGATATCAAAGAAGTGGATTATTCAAAGATTCCTCTTCTTGACAAAAGCTCGGCAACATTGCTCGGCAACCGTAAGATGGGAAGCATGGTGGATATGGTGTCTCAGTTTGAGGTCAGCAGCATCTACACTCAGATTAACTACCAGGGTACACCTACCCGTGTCACACCCCTCGTTTACGCAAACGGCATAAAGTGGCTGACAAATCAGGCAAATGGCATTCCTGCTTACATCCGCATCGATATGGCCACACAGAATACGGAGCTTGTGAAGCTGGAGAAATCCATACGTTATTCTCATTCAGAATATTTTAACCGTAATATCACACGCCATCTTCGTTTCCGTTATCCAACTTATATTTTTGATACGTTCAGTTTTGAAATTGACGACGACGGAACCCCTTACTGGGTATGCCCTGTCAAAAAATACAATATTGGTTTATTTGGCGGAGTTACTATCGGGAGAGTAGTGCTGTGCAATGCTCAGACCGGTGAGACGACGGATTACGCTATTGAAGATTGTCCAACCTGGGTAGATCATGTATTCTCCGCAGATCTGCTGATAGAGCTTTATGACTATTACGGATCTTTGAACAATGGCTATCTGAACAGTATCCTCGGACAGAAAGGCTGTCTGAAAACTACAGATGGTTATAATTATCTGGCTTTGGAGGATGATGTATGGGTTTACACAGGTGTAACATCTGTAAACAGCGATGAGTCTAACGTAGGATTTGTTTTAATGAATCAACGTACAATGGAGTGCCGTTACTATGAGGTTAACGGCGCGGAGGAATTTTCCGCTATGGCTTCTGCTGAAGGACAGGTGCAGAATCTGGGTTACGATGCGACCTTTCCTTTGCTGCTTAATATTTCAGGGGAGCCTACGTATTTTATGGCATTGAAGGACGGGGCCGGACTGGTCAAAAAATATGCAATGGTCAATATTCAGAAATATCAGAATGTTGCAATCGGAGATACGGTTTCTGAGTGTGAAAAAGCGTACCACAATCTTTTGAAGGAGAATGGAATCGAATCTTCAGATGACAGTGAGAGTAATTTGGCAGTGACAGGGAGGATCGCAAAAATAGCGCAGGCTGTTGTGGAAGGTAATTCACACTATTACTTAATGCTTGAGGGAGAAAATGACATTTATGACGTGTCTGTGGCGGATAATCTGGATATTATTCGATTTGAAGTGGGAGATGAGATCACACTCCGTTATTCGGACGAAGGAGGCAAAGCGTTTTACGTTACTTCCGTGGAATGATAATCTGGAAACCTTCGATTTTATAAACAGAGAAGAAATCATATCTGCAAAATGAAGGAAATTGCAACCTTTCGTTTAAACAAGGGGCTATCGGGAAATATCAGCTTTTCACAATATATAGCATAAATTATGCAAATCTATTTCCATATATTGTATAGAAAGATCATTTCCCGACAGCCCCTTGTTTTTTGCTGCCCGGGCATTCAAAAGGAGCCGCCGATCGCAGGTGTCCTGCCAGAAAGCACAAAAGGCTTCCGCCCAGTACACAGACAAGAATCAAAATAGCCTCATGCAAAAAGAAGGTATCCGGAAGAATCGTGATGACAGGATCTGTGGCAGGATTGAACAGCCAGTAGTCGTTATTGAAAAAAAGATGGTGAAAGGTGACAAAAAAAGCATCCCAGTTTAATGCAATCAGAACTCCCAGTATCAGGGGGAGAACTGCAGTCAGAAAAGCGGCCGGTTTTAAAAACCCAAAATCTCTGCGTTTCCGCTGAAGAACAGTCAGTCCCACAGCCAAAAACAAAGTAACGACGGCGAGATACTGGATAAATACAAAAATTCTTTTAACTTCCACAAAATGAATGCGTCCGCCCTCTGACATGGAGAGAGTAGGAAACTTCAGTTCATTGTGATTAAAAGCGGAATTGTAATCAATCAAAGCATCATAATTTGCCCTGATTTCTTCTGTCGGATAACCGGATGTCTCTGAAATCTTTAAGTAATCAATGTCAAAATAATAAAGAGGACGGAAATTCAATGCAAATGTAACAGACAGCGAAATAATGCAAAACATATAGACAACCGCCGTAAACAGGTTCAATGGTGTGATGTTAAACTTTTCCTTTATCATAAAATCCTCCATTCCGCCGCCGGATTTCACGGCATAAGCAGTATTATCACGGGATAAAACGCGTCTGCGGGTAATGTACGCAGACAGGCTCATACCTCATTATTAGTATACCTATTATCACCATTTCCGTCAATCGCAGGTTTATCCGATACCGAATCGCTGTGAATAGTAATAAATCGTTATCGTCTGGCCAAGTTTCTTAACCGGAACTACTCAGCCTGAATCGTAGCTGATGGGTTATACGCAGGAGAGAGGACGAAAAGAAGGACGGCGCATATCGCACGCAGGCTCCAAACC
>ERZ809224.1079-NODE-1079-length-21365-cov-14.547020_pt1 | contig 21365 bp, 14 predicted proteins | sample MGYA00520513_ERZ809224 | MGnify/ENA primary metagenome ERZ809224 (study PRJEB31576, sample SAMEA3212658) | Homo sapiens | biome: human-gut; feature: human gut; material: fecal | place: Sweden | collected 2012 ... | reverse complement strand
CGATCTGGAGGAACCCGACCGCGTCGACACGCTGCTGCCTGCACATCACGAGCAGCTCATCGATCTTGATAAGCTTCACCCCGCGCCGGATGACTGGAATTTCTTCGGCCGTCCGCAGCCGGACCAGTACGCGCTGATCTTCCAGTCCATCTACAAGTACGGCCTCTGGCATCCCTGCACCGTCTGGGAACAGGAGGACGGCAGCTACATGATCCTCGGCGGCCACACGCGCACGCTCGTCTATCATGAGCTCTATGAAGTCACGCATGACGAGAAATACCTGCAGATCCCGTGCAAGGTCTACCAGCACGACCAGATCACAGCGCCGACGGCGCGCCGCATCGTCATCCTGACGAACATCGCCCAGCGCGCCAAAGAGGACTCCGCCATCCGCATCCGCTGCTATAGCGAGATGGCCCGCCTCGAGAAGGAAGAGGCCTTCTACGGCTCCGGCGTCGACGTCAACACGGCCGTCTCAAAGCTCTTCGGCGTCAGCCGCTCCACCGTCTTCTTCTACCGCCGCCTCGAGAAACTCATCGCGCCGCTGCTCGACGCCTACGACAAGCGCCAGATCACGCAGGCCGTCGCCAACATGCTCTGCGACCTCCCGCAGGAGCTGCAGGAGTACATCTACGAGCAGCGCTACCACCTGCTCATGGATCCCGCCATGCGCTACGTGATGAAGAAAGTCACGACAAAAGAGGAAATCGACGCCATCATCAAGGGCCGCCGCAAGCCGCGCGAGAAGTTCGAGTACCTCGTCGCGACGAAAATCGCGAAGCCGAGTAACTTCGACCTCGTGCCGCTGGCCGTCGACCACAAAGAAGTCGACGCCTTCAAGGAGTTCCTGACCCAGGCCCTCGACCTCGCCGACGGACTGTCCGACCATACAAAGCAGGTCATTCGCAAGATGCTGCAAGCATAAAAAGACCTTCTGTCCGTTCACGGGCAGGAGGTTTTTCGTTTTGTCAAACATTGTTGGGGAAATCCATTTTGCAACGCCAAGAAAATTTGATACAATAGAATCAAAGAATCGATGCAACCCACGAGAAATACACGCATGACACGCATGAAAGGAATACATATGGCAACCAAAAATGAAAAAGAAGATCTCCTGCTGCTCGATAAGCAGCTCTGCTTTCCGCTCTACGCCTGCGCGCGCAAGATCGTCGCGGCCTATCATCCCTTCCTCAAAGCCCTTGGCCTGACCTACACCCAGTACGTCACGATGATGGTCATCTGGGAGAAGAAGGAAATCTCCGTGCACGAACTCGGCGACATCCTCTACCTCGACTCCGGCACCCTGACGCCCGTGCTCAAGAAGCTCGAAAGCTTCGGCTACATCGAGCGTCACCGCAGCACCATCGACGAGCGCGTCGTCGAAGCCCGCCTGACCGAGAAGGGGCAGGCCTTCAAAGAGGAAGTCAGCAAAGTCCCCGAGCAGATGCGCTGCTACCTCAGTGAACGGAATTTGAACTTCACTCCCGATGAGATCACGGCCTTCAAGGGCGAACTCTACAAGATGCTGGACCACCTGGTCTAAACCAAAAAGTCCAGCGCTGGACTTTTTGCCGTACCGTCAAAGAGAGCCTGTCTGCAATGCATACGTTGCAGGCAGGCTCTTTTTTCACCAGATGCCCAGGAATTTCCACCAGAGACCGCCGATGCCGATCCAGATGGCGAAGTTGATGACGGAGCAGAGGAAGCCGAGGCGCCACCAGTCTTTCTGCGAGACGAAGCCCGCGCCGAAGAAGATGGGCGCGGCGCCGGTCGAGTAATGCGTGAGGCCGGCCATGAGGTTCGACAGAACGGCAAGGCCGATGGCCGCGAGGTAGACCGGCGCTCCTGCGGCGACAGCCACAGCGAGGAAGGCCGCATACATGCCCGTCACATGGCCGGAGAGGCTGGCGAACGCATAGTGGCTGTAGAGGTAAACAAGGAACAGGATGGCGAGCGTGACCGTCCACGACACGCCGGACAGCGCCGCCGTGACCGACTCCGCAAACCACGGGATGAAGCCAATCTTGTTGAGCGCGTTGGCCAGTCCGACGATGCCACCCATCCACATCATGCCGTCCCAGGCGCCCTTCTCCGTCAGGACGTCATTCCAGTTGAGGATGTTCGTCATCAGCATGACCGTCACGCCGAGCAGCGCCGCAATCGTCGCGTTGACGTGCGTGTACTGCGAGGTGCTCCAGAGCAGCAGCGCGCCGATGAAGATGCAGCTGATGATTTTCTCATCGCGCGACATCGGCCCCATCTCTTGCAGCTTCTTGCTGGCCATGGCCTGCGCCTGCGGCGTCTGCCGGATCTCTGGCGGATAGAAATGGTAGAGGAACAGCGGGATGATGATCATCGACAGGATGACCGGCACGATGCAGGCCGTCGCCCAGAAGCTCCAGCTCAGCGTGACGTTCGCGGTGTCGGCTGCGAGCTGCGCCATGAGAGGATTCGGCGCACAGCTCGTCAAGAACGCTGCCGCAATCGGCGCATCTGCTTGAAACGAGACGACCATGAGGAACGCGCCAATCTTCCGTGCCGTCACGCCCGGCTCTGAGCCGAAGACCGATGCCAGACTGCGGACAATCGGGAACATGATACCGCCAGACCGCGCTGTGTTCGACGGCGTTGCCGGACTGATGATGAAATCGCTGAGAACGAGCGTGTAGCCGAGCTTGAGACTGCTGCTGCCGAAGAGCCGGATCAGCTGATACGCGATGCGCCTGCCGAGTCCCGTCTTGATGAAGCCCTTGGCAAACAGGAATGCGCTGACGATCAGCCAGATGGTCGTGTTGCTGTAGCCGGCCAATGCCTCAGCGGGCTTGATGGTATTCGTCAATGCCGCCAGTGTGACACCTGCCAGCGCCACCGCGCCAAGCGGCATCGGCTGCAGGATGAAGCCCACGATCACCGCCGCAAAAATCGCAAACAAATGCCAGGCTCCTGCCCCAAGCCCCGCCGGCACCGGACAGAGCCACAGCACTGCCAGCAATCCCAACGTCAAAACACCACGCTGCAGTCGACTCATCAAAACCCCTCCTCGAAGATACACAATCGTCATAATATTGACTGTTTATGGTTCCATTATAGGAGCATATGGTTCATAGGTCTAATACTTAATCTATTATATAAAGCATAGTTGTTAACCTATATTCATGCCCCGATAATTTTTTGAACAAAACAATTTGTTTTGGAAGGAGATTCAGATTACACGAAGAATAAAATATTAGATGAAGATATGCAGCGCTCTTGTTACACCCATGATTTTCATCAAGATGGCTGCATAGCACTTCGAGGAGATATGCCTCATCTGGAAGCTGCTCGGGACGGCTTCCGAGAAAAGAGGCAAGATGCGTCATCGATACGATAGCGTATCGACACGAGTTAGGGGGAACCAGAAATGAAACATAGGAAGTATGGAAAATCCGTATTGAAGGCATTGATTTTGGGAAGTCTTGTTACCGTGAGCGTGCCGGGATTGGCTGGAGCTGAGACGACTAAGCCGGCCGATGAGATGGTCACAGAAATCGGCCCTGTAACGGTAGATGGCAGTATCACAACTAGTGAGACTGCAACTGCAGTGGGTAAGGAAGGAAGCACGGTTTCGATTGCTCAGGTTGAAGGAAGCGGAGATACATACAGCATAAAGTTAAAAGGGGAACAAACGGCAGAAGTTCAGGGAAAAGATATTCTTTCTGGCGGCATGATTGTGTACAAAGGTGCAGCTCTTACCATCGGTGGTGCGGATACGGATTCTGTGACCATTAACGGAAGTGGTAACGATTTAGGTGGATTTGGAATTATTACGCAAACTTCTGGCAATACTACTGTACAGGCAAAGCATATTTCGATAAATACTACCTCGGCTTCAGCGTATCGCGGTGCTGTTTGGGCTCAGAATAATACACAATATGAAACCGCCCCAACTAATGCGGCTTCCATCACGTTAACGGGCGATACCATCGATATATCGGCTCCGACCTTGGGCATCGTCAATTACTCCAATGGTCAGGTCAATATTAACGGCGACTTGACACTCACAGCGCCAATCGCGATTTCAGCACGCGGGTATTCGACGACGAACATCAACACGGACGGTAAGCACAGCACGGTCATCAATGGCAATATTGAATTTGAGACACCTGCGACCAAGGATGATTCTAAGAACAGCGGCCATATCATCAATGCGAATGTGAACCTGAATCTGGATGGTGCTGACTCGGTCTGGAACGGACGCGCTTATGCAGTCTATGAGGAAGACGGAGCAGAAAAGGAAGACGAACACCTTTATGGCAACGGTTATGTAGGCTCGGTCAATGGTCCCCAGCTGACGATGACGGATGGGGCGACCTGGAATGTCACGGGCAATACAATCGTGGATGAGCTGAAGGCGACGGACAGCACGATCAATGTTCAGCCGGCGCTGACGACGATGCTCAGCAACACGATGAATCTCGATCATTCGACGCTGAATCTCGAGGGCAGCAGCCAGACCATCAAGGTGGAGTCGCTGCGCGGGACGGACGCGACGATCAGCACGGCCAGCTTGGATAATCAGGTACGCGTCCAAAAAAGCACAGCAGCGAACCTGACGATACATGGTACGGGAGCAATTGCAGATGCCATCGCCAAGGACAGCAGCAATGCGCAGAAACTGGCAAATGTAGCAGTCCTTTCCAAGGCAGATGCCGCAAAAGCCAGAGCTCTATCGTCTGAATCGATTGCGAGCCAGATCACGACCGATGAAGGTGTGATTGCTGGCGCGTACAACTTGAAGGTAGAAAATGGCAAGGTCGACATGGCCAAAAGCACCTATACCCCCAATACGACGAATGTCGGTATCGCGTCGATGGCGGCCATGAATCTCATGACCTGGCGCCAAGAGAACAACGACCTCAACAAGCGTCTCGGTGAGCTGCGCGACAGCGACGGCGAGAATGGCATCTGGACACGCATGGCACGCGGCGAGGCCAAGTACGGTGCCCGCAATATGAAGAACCAGTACAACTACTACCAGCTCGGCTATGACCGGAAAGTCGGCGGCAACTGGACTGTCGGCGCCGCTTACAGTCGGACGGACGGCACGACGACGTTCCGCCGCGGCACGAGCGACAACGACCACAACGGCTTCGCGGTATATGGCTCGTACCTCGGCAATGACGGTAGCTTCGTCGACCTGATCGGGAAGTACGTCCGCATGGACACCGACTACCGTGTCAATGGTGGCGTCGGTGACGGCAGTTACGATGCCGATGGCTGCAGCTTCAGTGCGGAGTATGGCAAGCGCTTCCACGGTCAGCAGGGGTTCTGGCTGGAGCCGCAGGCCGAGCTGACCTATGGCCGCGTGGGTGCCGTAGATTATACGTCGGCACGTGGTGCGCAGATCCATCACGCGAGCATGGACAGTTTCGTCGCCCGCCTCGGCTTTGCTGCAGGCAAGGACATCAAGGATGGCCATCTCTATCTGCGCGCGTCGTATCTCTATGATTTCGATGGCGATACGGATGTCACCATGCGCTACAACGGCCTGCAGGAGAGCTATACGGACGATATTGGCGGCGGCTGGTGGGAAGTCGGCCTCGGTGCCAATCTCAATCTCAGCGAAGTGACGCACTTCTACATGGATGTCGAGAAGACGTATGGCGGCGATATCGCCACGCCATGGCAGTGGAACGCGGGCTTCCGCTATTCCTTCTGATGTTTTTGTGCCTTTTAGCATTTGTTACAGCCAGGTCCTGCCCTACGGGGGCAGGGCCTGTTTTTTCGCTAGAGGGAAACTTTCTTGGAAAAGCGGCAGGGATATGGCCTAGTCAAAGCGAATTGTTACTAATGTATAAACAAAACGTGGCGCGTCCTGCGGGGGGATTCGGGACGCGTGAAAGGGAGACATCGGCATGGACGCGGAGCCAATCAAGAAACAACTGCATCGCTATTACGATATGATTGCGGGAGGGGTGTGCCTGGTCCGGCAGAGCGCGGAGGAGCAGATCCTCTTTGTCAACAAGGAGATGCTGAAGCTCTACCAGTGCAAGACGGAGCAGGAGTTCTACCAGCTGACGAAGGGACGCTTCGCGGGGCTCATGGAAGCGGATGATTACATGCCGCTCGAGGCCCGCATGAACAGCCGGCACGGGGACGCAAAGGAAGGATATGCGTTCCTCACTTTCCGCTGCTACACGAAGGAGGGCGTCTACCTCCACATCGAGGGGACGTTCCAGAACGGCACGGTGCCAGGCTTTGGCAGGGTCTGGATGCTGAACCTCGTCAACAAGGAGCGCAGCATGGCCGTCAGTGACCTCGACCCGGTCACGGGCCTTCTGAACATGCACGCGTTCTATCAGCGCGTGGAGAAGAAGATCGATGCGCAGCGCTCCAAGCGGCAGCCAGACGACACGGGCATGCTCTACTGCCCGGTCTACCTGAATCTCACAAACTTCAAGGTCTACAACGAGACGCACGGCCTCTACGAGGGCGACCGCATGCTGCGCAAGATCGGGCAGATGCTCAAGAGCAAGTTCCCCTCGTCGTATATCACGCGCCTCTCAGGCGACAACTTCGCGCTCTTCGTGCCGCGTCAGGGGCTCGAGATCAAGATTCGCGACCTCTGCCAGGCGGTCAACAATGAGATTCACCTCCCCAATATCACGATGAAAGCTGGTATCGGTTCGTTTGACGAGGAAGCCGGCACGCGCCGCCGCGCCATCACGGCGTATTTCGACCAGGCGAAGCTCGCCTGCGACAGCATCAAGAAGGATGCGACGCGCTTTGCCGCCTTCTACCACGACTCCATGCGCCGGAGCATGGCGGACCGCATCTTCATCCTCGACAACCTCGACAAGGCCATCGAGCAGGGCCACATCCAGGTCTACTACCAGCCGGTCATCCGCACGATGACAGGCAAGCTATGCGGCTGCGAGGCGCTGGCCCGCTGGATCGACCCGGTCAAGGGGACGATCTCGCCCGCCAGCTTCATCCCCGTGCTCGAGGAGTCGCGCCTGATCTCGCGGCTCGACCGCTACGTCATCGAGAAGGTGGCCCAGCTCCTGCGCTATCAGCTCGAGAACAATCTCCCGATGGTCCCCATCTCTGTGAACCTCTCTCGTTACGACTTCATCCTGATGGACCCGCTCGCCTTTGTCGAACACATCGTCGAGCAATACCACATCCCGCGCTACTACCTGCGCATCGAGGTCACCGAGTCGGTGCTCGTCAAGAACCGCCATCTGCTCATCGACAAGCTGCAGCAGTTCCATCAGTCGGGCTATCAGGTCTGGCTCGACGATTTCGGCAGCGCCTATTCCTCGCTCAACGTTCTGCAGAACTACGAGTTCGACGAGCTCAAGATCGACCAGGGCCTCTTGCGCTACTTCAACGAGGACAGCCGGAAGATCATCCGTTCCATCGTCCTGATGGCTAAGGAGATGGGCATCCACGTGCTGGCCGAGGGTGCGGAGACGAAGAAGCATGTCGACTTCCTGCGCTCCATCGGTTGCGAGAAGATCCAGGGCTACTACTACGGACGCCCCATGCCGTATGAACTCCTGCGCGAGCACTGCAAGAAAAAGGGCTGGCTCCTCGAGACGCTGTCAGAAGAACAGGCCTGCGATGTAGCAGGCCTTGTCAATCTCATCACAGATGCTCCGGTCGCCATCTTCCAGTACCGCGAAGACGATGCCCAGATCATCAGCGCGAACGATGCCTACCAGAAGGTCCTCGCGACATCTGGCACGAGCAGCCGCGAGGAATTCAACGAGAACATGCGGACGGCAAGCTACCCCATGCGCGAGAAATTCATGACGCTGCTCGCCAGCGCTGCCCACAGCGTCCGCGAAGAGCACATGACCTTTGTCGAGAATGGCCAGTACCTGCGCCTGAACGCCCAGAAGATTGCCGCTACGCCGGATTTCACGCTCATGCTCGCACGCCTCGCCAACATCACCTACGACCAGGACCTCACGGCCTTCCACCAGTACGAGAACGTCTTCCGCAACCTCATGCTCGTCTACGACGGCATCTACTTCATCGACCGCCAGCGGAAAGCGCTCTACGTCATCGAGAGCATGACGTCCCTCTGGCAGGCAGGCGACGTCGTCGACGACCTCAAGAAGATGGCCGACACCTATGCCCGCCACTACATCCATCCCGAAGACCGCGCCCGCTTCCGCCGCTTCCTGGACCCGGCCGTCATCTACCAGCAGGCCGAGCGGTCGGGACGCTCTGAGGCCATCGAGATGTTCCGCGTCAAGCGGCCCGATGGGCGCTTTGTCTGGATGATCTTCGATGCGATCGTCATCTACAAGAGCACGGCCAAGGACATCCTGATCTGCGTGCGCGAAAACATCTGGGAACGCCAGGAGAACCTTCACGCCCTGCTGCCAAAATTCCTGCCCTACCTGCAGCCGTCCGAGCAGTCGTCCCTGCACGAGGCCGCTATGCTCTGGCAGGCCGCCTGCAACTTCTTACCCATCCCCTTCTACTGGAAAGACAATGAGCGGCGTTACCGCGGCGTCAATCCCGCCTTTCTCGACTATTTCGGCTTAGCGGATGCCGAAGCCATCCTCGGCAAGACCGACGCGGAACTCGGTTGGTGCCTGCAGGACGAAGAGGAAGAGCAGGTCGAAAAGGAGATCCTGCACAAGGGCAAGACCTGCCGTGACTACCGCACCTCCGTCCTCGTGCACGGCATCCCACAGCGCCTCTCTCTCTCCGCCATTCCCGTCTACCAAGGCGGGAAGATCACGGGGCTGCTCGGCTCCATCAACGTCAGAGACACCGCCACAGAGAAGCGCGAGCTGGAGAGCCTCGGCATCCTCGACCGCGATACGGGCTTCCTCGGGTTCCGCGGCATGACGATGGCCGGCATGCGCCTCGAGGATGACCGCGTCCGGCGTGGGGAGGACTATCTGGCCACGATCCTGCAGGTCCCCGAGATCAAGGCACTCGTCCACCAGTACAGCCGCGAGACACAGCAGCAGATCCTTTCGGAGATCTGTACGGCCATCCGGGGCCATGCGCCAAAGTCGGCCATCTTCTGCTACATCGGCAGCGGCGTCTTCTGCATCTTCAGCAAGGCCAAGTACACCGATGCCCTGACGGAGCGCCTCAATGCACTCAAGAACACCGTCGAGAGCATCACCTCCGTCGCAGGCTACAGCTGCACCCTGACGCTGACCGCCACGACCATCCGCGGCTCAGAGGCTAAGGGATTCAACACGCTGCTCTACCTGCTCGCCAAGCGTCTCAACGACGCCATCTGCCAGCGCTGGCCATTTGAGCGCCCCAGCGGCGACAGCATCCAGATCAGTATGGCCCAGATCAAGGAGGCAGAGGATGGCATCTCCCTCATCGACATCGATACCTACGACATCCTCTATTTCAATCCCGCACTGCTGCACATGCTGAAATTGCCGGTCAGCCCCGATTCCTATCGCGGCAGGAAGTGCTATGAGCTGCTGGCAGGGCGCGCTGCCCCCTGCACGGACTGCATCAATCACACCCTGCAGCGCTATCACCTCCACACCTGGAAGCGCAGCGCGTACTTCACGAGCGGAACAATCCTGCAGCGCGACATGCTCGTGCCATGGAAGGGCAAGAATGCACGCTTCTCCATCATGACAAACCTCCAGCACTACCAGAAGGACCTCGAATCCGAGAAGAACACCTTGCTGCGGCGCGAGGAAGTCATCAACGACATCATCACCATCGGCATCCAGGAGCCCGACCCCGAGGAAGGCATCCGCAAGATGATGGCAAGGATTGGCGAGACGCTGCAGGCCGAGCGCTTCCTGATCTTCGAGGAGAACGGACGCGGGACTGTCAGCAGCACCTACGAATGGCGCCGCGACACAGCAGAATCCGTCATGAAGAACACGCAGGAAATCCCGCTCTCCCGCCTTCAGGCCCTCTACGACCACTTTGAGCACAGCCACATGCTGATCATCCACGACATCGACCAGTTCCTGCAGCTCCATCCGGGGTTCCATCCCGTGCTGCAGGGGCTCACGAGCCTCATCTCCGGCCATCTGACCCAGTCCGGCCGCTCCATCGGCTTCACCGAAGTCGTCAATCCGGCATCAGAGACCTTCTCCTCCGCGACCTTCCTGCTGAGCTCCCTGACGAGCGTCATCGCCACCATTCTGCGCAACCGCGATATGATCCGCCGGCTCGAGACCTACAGCTACCGCGATCAGCTCACCGGTGTCGGCAACCGCCGCGCCCTGCTCTCCTTCATCCGCACGATACCAGACGGCACCTCGCTCGCCTTCTTCTTCGGCGACATCAACGGGCTCAAGGTCGAGAACGACACGAAAGGCCATGAGGCCGGCGACCTGCTCATCAAGAAAGCCGCGGCCGTACTCGTCGCCGCCGCAGGCCCCGAGCGCGTCTTCCGCATGGGAGGCGACGAATTCTTGCTCGTCGTCGAGAACATCACCAAACAGGAAGCCGACGCCATGCTCAAAGAGCTGCGCGCCACCTACGCCCGCCAGCACGTCAGCGTCGCCATCGGCTGCACCGTCCAAGTCTCGCCCCTCCGCAGCATCGACACCATCCTCTCCGAAGCCGACGCCCTCATGTACGAGAACAAGCGCCAGATGCACGCGCACCACAAAGAATCCTGAAGTGCGTTTTAGGTACATCCAGACAAGCAAACAAGCAAAAAGGAACGGCATAGCACCGCAGATAACGCGTGCTATGCCGTTCCTTTTTCTGCCTTACGCAGAGTCGCTTCCCACCAAAAAGTCCAGCACTGGACTTTTTCACGCCTTGCAGTAGAGCTCGATAAACCGTGCGACCGACATGCCATGCTCTTCTAGGAGGCGCCTGCCAGTGAAGGTGAGCCTGCGTTCCTGCAGCTCGTTCTTGACGACGCCGATGCAGGCGCGTCCCATCTCCGTCGTAGTGTTAAATGGCACTTCCTCGACATCGAGAGGGATGGCATCGCCGAACATCCGCAGCGCATCCTGCTCCCAGGCCGCATTGTCGGCCGCCGCCTGCATCTCGCGCTCCACCGCCGCACGGATCTCCGCATCGCGCTTGCGGTAATCCTGCTCAATCGCCTTGTAGAGGAACGCCGGTAGATCCTTGACCTTCCGCTGCCCCGCCAGCTCCAGTGCATAGTCCATGCGCCGCTTGAACTCCGCATTGCTGCCACAGAGCGTCGTGAGCTTATTGATGGCCATCTCCGAGAGCCCGTGGCCTTCCTGCTTGCTCGGCATCATCTCGAGCGCCACATCATCCTGCACCGCGCTCTCGGGAATGACATTGCTGCAATCCATCGTGAAGATGAATCCGGTCACTTTTCGTCCCGTCTTGACATTCTCGTAGGAGATACGGTACTGCGTCTTCTCGTTGATCTCCCGGATGGGGGCGTCGAGGACGCGCCGCTTGAAGTCCTTGATGGCCGGATACGTCCCATCCTGCACATCCAGACGGAAGCGGAGCTCGTCCAGTGTCATCTGACGGACAATCTGCTTGTCTTTCATCATGCCGCGGTACTGCAGCATCAGCTCCAGCAGGCGCATCGCGTACGCCGAAGAGAGCTGGAAAATCTGCTTCATGCTGACCTTCGTGTACGAGTAACCGGACTCGAGGATGTCCAGGATCAAAGGCCGCATATCGTCATTGAACTTGATCCGCAGCCCATCGCGCGGCTGATAGCGAATCCTGCCGAACAGCGCATAGTAAATCTGCTCCCCGTTCTCCCCCTCGACGACAACCGACCGCTGGATCAGCTTCCGGCATACTTCCTTCAGGCGATGCAAATACTCACCATGACCAAAAATTTCCTTGACCTTGCTCGGCGTCAAATGCAGCTCCTTGAATCCCCGGTCATAGTACTTGTCGTTCTCCGATATGTGTGGATTGACATTCTGCAATGCCAAGAGGAAAAGCCGCATCTCCAAAGCATTCATGGGTTTTCTGCCCTCAATCAACGGATTCGCTTGATAGACCGTCGGCCTGTTTTTCTCCATGCTATAATACCCCCTGCACCAAAAAGGACGAAGTGTGCCCTGAATTCCATACGGAATCCTGCTCTGCCCCTCAATCTCGTTCATTGTATCATAGAAAAAGGGACATGAAAATATCTTGTTTCCACTTTTACATAAAATATTGGGCACAAATCGTCCTTCTATAGGGCACAATTTGTCCCTTTTAACGGCGTAAATTGGGCACAAATTGTCCCCCTGTAGGTCACATCTGGTCCCTATATTTCCCCGCAAAGCCTTGTGCCGTAAGGCTTCCAGAAGCCGAAAGCAATAGAAAGCATTTATATATAAAGCAAGCAAAGCAGGGGGCTGTTATCCACAGCCGATTGCTTGCTTGCCTTTTCTTATCCCTAGCCCTATCTTCTTATCCGAGAAATGCAATGCTCACTTCGATGCGATGCGCTTCAGCACAGTTGTCATTCCTGAGGCGGTATCTGTTGCCACATCGCTGCAGTCCATTGTGAAGGTAAAGCCCGTTATCTTCCGGCCCATCTTTGTCGGCTCATAACGAAGACGGTACTGTGTCCGCTTGTTGATCTCGCGGATGGGGGCATCGAGCACTCGCCGCTTGAACTCCGCCATGAGTGGATACTGAGAGGCCTCTACATGGAGAAGCTCTCGCAAATTCTCCACATGGATGGAGCAAGACACTCGCTCCATTTGATTGGTCCGCCGATACTGGAGCAACCATACCAACAGTCGGACTGCATGAGTCGAAGAAAGCTGGAACAGCTGCTGTAATGAGCTTGTCTCAAAGCCGGGCCGCTCACAGTAGAGATCGAGCAGGAATGGCCACATACTTGAGCTGAACTGGATGACAAGGCCATCTTTCGGCTGATACTGGATGACCCGGAACACCTTGTAGATGACCGCATCGCCATCCTCATCCTGCCAATCAATCGTCCATGACTGCAAGCTGTCGCACGCAGGTGCCAGCCGCTCCAGATACGAGCCATTGGCAAAAATCCGTTTGACCTGTCCCGGCAGGAGCCGCAGGGCATCGAATCCATCTCGGCAGGATTCTCCCCTTACCGTTATCTGGGTCCTGACATCATCCAGAGCCAGCCAGAACAGCCGCATCTCCAATATACTCATCGGCTCCTTTGCATTGAGAAGGGGATTCATCTGGTAATTCCTTGGAAAAAGCATCTCGTTCACGAGCATCCTCTCTTTACATCGTCAAAATGGAATGGTTACTTTCCGTACATCATCGCGATACATCAAAATGAACACATCGTAAAGGATTTATGGTATAATAATAATAGCGTTGATCTTGTAAGGAAAAGCGGCCGATGCTTAGGAACCGTCAGCCTTCTCTTTCTTACCAAGATTGAAGAAAGCGCCGTGTTCCGTTGCAAGACCTTGTGCGCTGAACTACTTCAGCAACGCGATAATGCTAACGACTAGTTGAAGAAATGCCAGCAACAATGCGAGCTCTTCGTTCGTCATGAGCACCACCCCCTTTAGAAGGGAAGGCCAACTCATCGACCGCCGATATGAGTATATCATGTTGCTGGCATTTCTGCTACTGATGACAGGCATGACAGAAGTCCCCTGACTGATTAGAATGATTCCTATCAATCAGGGGACAGTGAAACATTATTTGAGATAGCGGTCGAAGAAATCGGTGATGACGTTGAGCACGGGCTCCTGTACCCAGTATTTACCGCCGTGTGCGGCGCCGGTGACGAGGTAGCGCTCACTTGGGATGCCGTTCTGCTGCAGGGCCTGATAGAGCAGGTCGGTCTGGCTCGGGGAGACGACGCTGTCGGCGGTGCCGTGCATCAGGAGCATCGGGGCGCTCGTCTTGCTGATGTAGTGGATGGGATTGGCGGCCTCGGCTGCTTTCTTATCGGCGAGGATGCCGCCGTCACGGCCGCCGAATACGGGCGAGCCGTTGACCCAGAGGGCTTCCGTCGCGCCGGCGGAGCGGTGCTTTGCCTGGACTTCTTCGGAGTAGTCGGAGCCGACCTGCGTGAGGTCGGACAGTCCGTAGAGGTCGACGGCGGCCTTGACGTCGCTCGTGACCTGGAGGTTCTCGCCCTTGTCGAAGGTCTTCGTGCCGCTCGTCGTACCGGCCATGGCGGTCAGGTAGCCGCCAGCACTGCCGCCGACGATGCCGACGCGCGCGGGATCGATGCCGAAGCGGTCGGCATTCGCCTTAAGGAAGCGGATGGCCGCCTTGACATCCTCAAGCGGCTCGGGGAACTTTGCCGTCGGCGCGACGCGGTAGTTGATGCTACCGACCACATAGCCGTGCTCCGCGAGATGCATGCGGAGCTGGATGCCATTGTCCTTGTTGGCATTGATGAAACCGCCACCCGTCACGAAGAGGATGGCCGGCTTCTTCGCCTGCGTCTTCGGCTGCAGGATGTCCATCTGCATCGGCACATTCGCATAGCCGCGGCTCGGCACCTGCTCATAGACGACGTTCGAGATCAGTCCGACTTCTGTCTTATCGGCCTTGACATCGAGCACCTTGCTCGCGACATGGTTCGGCATGTCCTTCGTCGCCGCATCCACGTTGACCGTCGGCTGCGCAGGCGCTGCCATGCCCGTCTGCCCCGCGAGCATCAGCCCGCCGGTCATCATCGTCGTCATCAGCAGTCTGGCCAGTTTTTTGTAGGTTCTTTTCATACATATCCCTCCGACTTAACAATACGATATAGTATTATTATAGCATACTCGCCCGACAATGATTGCAATTTATTATAGGATTGCAAAATTTGATTTGACAAAATATAAATCATCCCGTATACTGGAACCATAGCAATGAGAAAGACATGCGGCAGGCCGAGCGCCGCCGTGAACGCAAAGACATAGAAGCGCATGGCGCACACAAGAGAAAGGAAGATCATCATGAGTATCTATGATTTCACCGTCAAGACGAGCCAGGGCAAGGAGAAGTCACTGGCTGACTACAAGGGCAAGGTCCTGCTGATCGTCAATACGGCCAGCAAGTGCGGCTTTACGCCGCAGTTCGAGGCCCTGCAGAAGCTCTACCTCGCCTACAAGGATAAAGGTCTCGAGATCCTCGGCTTCCCGTGCAATCAGTTCGCTGCACAGGACCCGGGCAGCAACGAGGAGATCCAGCAGTTCTGCCGCTACAACTACGGCGTGACGTTCCAGATCTTCGAGAAGGGCGACGTGCGCGGCGAGACGGCACAGCCGCTCTTCCAGTACCTCACGAAGGAAAAGGGCTTCGAGGGCTTTGATAAAGAGCATCCGAACGCTGCTGTCCTCGAGGACGTCCTCAAGAAGAACTTCCCCGAGTACCTCGAAGGCGACGGCATCAAGTGGAACTTTACGAAGTTCCTCGTTGACCGCGAGGGGAACGTCGTCAAGCGCTTCGAGCCGACGAAAGAGCCGGCTGCCATCGCAGCAGACATCGAGGCACTGCTCTGACCACTGCTTTGCCAACCATAGACCGATAGACCGAGCGAAAGGCCATGCATCGTATGATGCATGGCCTTTCTTATCCTATGCGGGCAGTTTCCTGTGAAAATGTCCAGCGCTGGACTTTTTGTTGGCGCTTAGACTTCATTTTCATCCATGATGCCGAGCTTGCGCTTCCAGTAGCGCGAGTAGATGGCACCGAGGGGATTGTGGGCCAGCAGGCGGTCTTTGACGACGAGCGTCGTGACGGGGCCGGGGCAGGCGGCGTTGAAGAGCGCGTCATGTCCGACGCAGAGCCCGCAGGAGATGAAGAGTTCCACGCCCTTATCGGCAAGGAACTTTGCCTGGAATTTCGGGTTGCACATGGCCTCGTGGTCTAGCTCCGGCTTGACCTGCTTGAGACCGAACTCTTTCTTGGCGAAGCTGCAGTTCTTGCAGCAGACGCTGTAGCACTCGAAGCCCTGCTTCGTGTAGAAGCGCGCGATGTAGCGCGCCTCGGCATTGAGTCCAATGCAGAAGGCCAGGCCGAGCCGGTGATAGCCCATCGCCTTGGCAAACTCCGCCGTCTCCTCCAGCCGCGTGATGTTGCTGTAGAAGGTACCCTCGACATAGGCCGCTGCCTTCATGATCCGGCGCTCTTCCTCTGAGTACGCTGCAAGGATATCGGCTTCATCCACGCCCGTGCAGTTGACGGCCTTGGTGTAGCACGCATGCGTCCTGCAGTTGGCACAATCTGCTTTCATGCCCATACCCCCTTCTCAATCCTGATGGTGGCAGTTATGCCCATGACTATGATCGTGGCCTTCGCCGTGATGCTCGCAGTGGACGGCAGGGTCGTAGGCAAGGCGTCCCGCTGCAAAGTCGGCTGCTGCCTTGTCGGCCTCGCCCTGTACGCCGCCGTAGAAGCGGATGCCCGCTTCCTTCAGGGCATTCTGTGCGCCTGCACCGATGCCGCCGCAGATCAGCACATCGACGTGTTCCTGCGCGAGCAATGTGACCAGAGCGCCGTGCCCGGCCCCGTTGTTCTCGATGATGCGAGACTGTCCAACTGTCCCGTCGGTCACCTCATAGAGTGTCAACTACCCGCGACTGAAGTCGCGAGCTTGAGGGAATCTTTCGATACCTCAATTTGCTTAGATAGGCCAGGCTTACTGCATTCGCAGTCTTGCGAGGTACAGCAGAGGTCCGGTAATTACCAAAGCCATTAGCGTCCGCAAGTTGCCAAACGGACAAGATAGGTTTGCATCAATGCATGGATACGAGCTTTGCTTTGGCTCGCGCTAGGATGTTCTTGGCCGCATTCACGTCGCGAATGTGGTGTATCCCACATTTCGGGCAGATCCACTCGCGGTCCTTGAGCGTCAGTTTTTCTTTGCCGCTCATGATATGGCCACAAGCGTGGCAGGTTTGCGTCGTATTCCGCGGGTCGACGGTGATGAAGTTCTTGCCGTACAGTGCTGCCTTATAAGTCAGCATACTAAGGAACATCCGCCAGCCATTGTCTTGGATGCTCATAGCCAGGGCATGGTTCTTCAGCAAGTTCCGGCTCCGCAGTTCTTCCGCTGCGACCAGATCGTGGTTCTTGATCAGTGTCGCGGAGGTGCGGTGCAGGAAATCTTTGCGGTGCTGCATGACTTGTGCCGTGAGCCTGGCGACGAGCAAGCGCTGTTTCTCGACGTTCTTTGCCTCACGGAGCGGGCGATGCTCTTTCTTGGCACGGACAATCCGACGGCTCAGCTTGCGCTGTGCGTTGGCCAGCCGTCGTTTCTGCCTGCGGTAATAACGAGGATTGGCCACAATCTCGCCATTCGAGTCGGCATAGAAGTTCTCGATGTTCAGGTCGATGCCAATCTCTGCCTTTGTTTTCGGGCTGGCTTTCACGAATGGTTCATCGGAGCCGAGTTGGAATGACGCAAAGTAGCGGTGCAGGCTGTCTTTCGTGATGGTAATCGTGCCGATGCGGACTTCCTTCATGGCAAAAAGTCGGTCCAGCATTTTACGCGAGCCTTGGAAGCGGATGCGTTTGAGCTTGGGCAGCATCAGATGATGCTTATCGAGGAAGCGGGCGTTACTGGTAAACAGAGAAATCTCCGTACCCTTGCTGTAATGCGGATTCGTCTGATACGACTCGACGGACGTTTTCTTGTGGAAGTTCGGCACACCAGCATGATGGACGGCACGGAACTGCTTCCAAGCATGCTGGTAGTTCTGCCGTGCATTGGCAATGGACTGCGCATCGATATCGGGATGCCGGAGCCATGGATAGCGGTCTTTCAATGCTGTTACCGTGCGGATTCGCTCGCGCAGTGCCTCGATGCGCTTCTCGATGAAGTCGATGTAGATGCTCCGTCTGCCGAATCGTGCGATCTCCTTGTTCACAGCGACATGTTCATTGTAGACGCAACGTGCCGCATCCGCATTGCGTCGAATCATCTCTTTCTGTTGCCGGCTGGGGTAGATGCGGACTTTCAGGCCGTAATGATAGGCATAATCCGCCATCTTCTTATGTTCCATTTTATTCGCCTCCTTCCTACTTCTATTATACAGCATATGAGATTGCCTAACAAGCAATATATCGCTATAATAAAGGAAAAGGAGTGTGATACACATGAAACGGAAAGAGCGCATCTCAGATGCGATCTATGAACGTGGATACGTCTACAATTTCCACTTCCATCTGATCTGGGTGACGAAGTATCGGAACCCAGCCTTCACGACACCGGAGCTCGTGCAGGAGATGAAGGATATCTTGCTGCGCATCGCGCAGCTGAACGATGTGACCGTCGAAGAGCTGGAAGTCATGCCAGAGCATGTGCACATGCTCATCAGCTTCAAGCCAAAGTACACGCCAACAAACATCGTCAAGGCACTCAAAGGCGGCAGTGCCAGATTGTTCCTCAAGAACCATCCCGAGATTAAGTACGATAAGTTCTGGGGTGGTCATATCTGGTCACGCAGCTACTATATGAGCACACTTGGCAACATGAGCAAGGAAGTAGTCGCAAAATACATCCAGAATCAGTATTCCAAGTGACTACCGTTGCGGCCATTCCTCTCCTGACTGAAGTGAGAAGATTCCTGGCCGCATTTTAATTGAATTGCTCACTGCGGCCAAAGTGCTGGAAGACCTGACCGTCGTCATAGGGGATTGCCAGTTGCATCGTAATCCTTCCTTTCTTCCCTTTCTTACATGTTCTACTTATCTTCCCTATTTTCACGCCGACTTTCAATCTGTCGACAAATCATGATAATTTCTTTATGACGTCTTTACCGATAGATGTCAATCCTTTTCTCATCGCTCCGATATGCTCAGGTCGTCACGTATCCGATGGCGAAACCGTCCAGCGCTGGACTTTTTTCCGCAAAAAGAACAGTGTGATAGCGTTTTGTTTTCTATTTGTGTTAAAATAAAATTGAGAACGATATTTACGAAATGATTTAGGAACGCACGAACACATGGACGGTATGGCAAGACAAGGACGCGGTGACACAACTATGAGAAGAGCGAACCAGAGCCGGCAGGAATTCCTGCGGGATGCGGCGGACATCCTGCAGCGGGAGTGGCGGGAGTACCACCTGCTCAAATCCTGCCCGGTTTTTTTCAATATCACGAATTTCCACCTCTACAACGCCACGCATGGCTTCCGGCAGGGCGACCTCTGCCTGCAGCACATCGAGGGCATCCTGCAGGATGTGTTCCCGGAGCGTCCGGTCATCCACCTCGGTGCGGACAACTTCGCGGTCCTGGCGGAGGAGGCCAATGTGCAGGCGCGCATCGACAAGGCCTGCCAGCGCGTGCAGGCCTATATCGGCAACCCCAACATCGCGCTGAAGGCGGGCATCCGCTTTCTCTCGGGACCGCGCTCGCTGAAGGACCTCAATGTCGCGTTCGACAGCGAGGCCAAGATTGCCTGCGACACCATCAAGAAGGATGCCTCGCGCCACTGGGCCATCTACACGCAGGAGCTCGGCCTGCGCCACAAGATGCAGAACTACGTGCGCGAGTACCTGGACCAGGCGCTCGAGAAAGGCTTCATCCGCCTCTACCTGCAGCCCGTCATCCGCACGCTGACGGGCAAGCTCGTCGGCGCGGAGGCGCTCGCGCGCTGGGAGTCGCCGCAGTACGGCATGATCTCGCCGGCTATCTTCATCCCCGTGCTCGAGGAAGCCCACCTCATCCACAAGCTCGACGCCTACATCCTCAACGCCGTCGCCAAGATGACGCGCCAGGGCCTCGATCAGGGCCTGCCTGCGCTGCCCGTCTCGGTCAATCTCTCGCGCCTCGACTTCATCCTGCAGGACCCGTTCGCCACGACGGAGGCCATCCGCGAGAAATACGATCTGCCGCTCGGCCTCCTGCAGGTCGAGGTCACGGAGAACGCACTCGTCGACAAAATGGAGCCAGTACTTGACGGCATCCGCCGCTTCCAGCAGGGAGGCTATCCCGTGCTGCTCGACGATTTCGGCAGCGGCTATTCCTCGCTCAATGTGCTCAAGGACTACGACTTCGACACGATAAAGTTCGACATGAAGTTCCTGCATCCGTTCACGGAGAAGAGCCGCAAGATCCTCAAGTCCCTCGTCAGCATGGCCAAGGACCTCCACATCCACACGCTGGCCGAGGGCGCGGAGACAAAGGAGCAGTGCGACTTCCTGCGTGAGATCGGCTGCGAGAAGATCCAGGGCTACTACTATGGCAAGCCCATCCCGTGCGAGGACTTCCGCCAGTACGCGCTTGACCAGGGGCTGCAGGTGGAGACCCGTGCGGAGGCACAGCTCTTTGACCAGGCGGGCCTCATCGACCTCAACCAGCCCATCCCGATTTCCATCGTCCGCGATGACACGCAGGAGATGACGATGCTGCAGGCCAACGGGCTCTACCTCGAGTCGCTGCACAGCATCGGCACGAGGGATGTCCAGCGCGTCAACGTCAACCTGCGCTCAGCCTACTTCCCGATGAACGAGAAGTTCCGCCGCTTCGCTGACCGCCTCCGGATGACGGGCCAGTGGGAGACGATGACGTACGTCGATGACGGTCAGTACATGCGCCTCAAGGCCAAGGAGATTGCCACGGTGGACAAAGAATCGATCTACCAGGTCGGGCTCTACAACATCAGCGCGGAGGAGGCGCTCGACGATGCCAACGCGCACCGTTTCGACAGGCTCCTGCGCAATGTGCTGCTGACCTACGATGCCATCTGGTACCTGAACCTCGACGAGAATCTCGTGGAGATCATCGAGACGCTGACGAGCATCCGCGTCGGCACGCAGTTCCACAATGTCGCCTCTGCCCTGCGCCAGTTCACCGGCCATTACGTGCATCCATCCGACCGCGAGCGCTTCCTCGCCTTTACGGACCCCAAGACCTTCTACGAGCGGGCCGCTAGCAATCCGCAGTCCTTCCTCTCGGCGCCGTTCCGCATCCTGCTCGCCGACGGCCGCTACGCCTGGCTGTACTTCACGAGCATGGCGCTCGTCAAGTCAACCTCGCGCGAGATGCTCGTCTGCCTCTGCAAGGACTTTATGGGCCGCCAGCCGCACCGCCAAGCCATCATCCGGCAGATGCTCGAGACGTACGGCCTCTCGAAGGAGTTCTTCGCCGCAGGGCCGGACACGCTGACGGCCTCCATCTGGCATGTCCTCATGGACGACCTGGGCATCGAGTTCTTCTGGAAGGACCGCCAGCACCGCTTCCGCGGGGCGAGCAAGGCGTTCCTCAAGGGGCGCGGCGTCAAGGATGTCACGGAGATCCTCGGCAAGACGGATGACGATCTCGGCTGGCTGCTGCACACGACGCACGCACAGGAGACCGAGGAGAAGGTCATGCAGACCGGCGAGCCGCAGCTCGACGTGCAGGAATACCTGAGCATCGGCCACCGCATCCAGGAGATCCGCACCTTCGAATACCCCATCCGCGAGAGCGGGCAGGTCGTCGGCGTCTTCATCCGCATCAACACCCGGCACGAAGCCGCAGCTGCGCTT
>ERZ809224.1077-NODE-1077-length-21377-cov-14.939968_pt1 | contig 21377 bp, 21 predicted proteins | sample MGYA00520513_ERZ809224 | MGnify/ENA primary metagenome ERZ809224 (study PRJEB31576, sample SAMEA3212658) | Homo sapiens | biome: human-gut; feature: human gut; material: fecal | place: Sweden | collected 2012 ... | reverse complement strand
TATACCTTAACGCGCGAAGCTCGACGAAGCGCGCCCATGCGAAGCATCTGACATGCGAGATGCCTGAAAGGCATAATTTCGGTTCCTGGATGAAAAAGGACGGGAAAAGCCGAAAAAATCAGAAGGAGGGATTGAATTGGCAGTAATTCACAGAAAACAGCTTTCGGCGATGGGAATTCATTATTTATATTATCCGCTGGATTATATGCTGGATGCCCAGGCAAAGGCCGGATTTCAAACCATCGAGCTGGTCGGAATGGCGCCTCATTTTCTGATGGACCATACCGGATTTCAGGCGACAGCGCCGGTGCGGAAAATGGCAGAGGACAGGGGACTTACGATTGGCTGTTTCACCCCGGAATGTGCGGTGTATCAGTATTTGATGTGTGCGCCGGATGAAGGATTTCATCATCGCAGCATGGAATATTTTAAGAGGGGCCTTGAAGCTGCGGGGCAGCTTGGGGCGACAAAATTATTGACAAATTGTATCGGCGGAACATGGGATGAAGCCTATGACCGGGTTTATGAGCGGGCCGTGAAGAGTTTAACGCTGCTGGCAGCCACGGCGGCGGATTATGGAGTTACGATTGCTGTGGAAACGGTTCGGCCGGAGGAAAGTAAATGCATCATTACCCTGCCTGAATTAAAACGGCTGCTCGGCGATGTCAATCATCCGAATGTTAAAGCCGGAATGGATACGATTGCCATGGGCGTGGCCGGAGAAACGCCGGAAGAATGGTTTAAAACCCTTGGGAAAGATATTGTACATACCCATTTTGTGGACGGTCGGCCTTATGGACATTTAGTCTGGGGCGATGGCCTTTTTCCGCTGGAAAGCTATCTGGATGTTTTAAATAAATATCACTATGAAGGTTTGATTAGCCAGGAAATCACGGATTTTCGGTATTTTGAGGACCCGGCCGGGGCGGATGCAAGAAATTTCCGGGCATTTGAGCCTTTTATCTTAAAGGAAGGGGATGGAGCCAATGTCTAAACCGGTACTACGGCGGGAGCAGGTCGCCGGTATGAATATTCATTATTTAAATTATTCGCTGGATTACTTTCTCGATGCCCAGCAACGGCTTGGCTTCAAATCTCTGGAACTGTGGTGCGGCGCGCCCCATGTATGGCTGGACCATATGGGTTATTATGATGCAAAAGAAATTCAGAAAAAGGTGCGGGACCGTGGACTTCAGGTGCAGGTTTTAACGCCGGAAAACTGTCTTTATCCGTATCAGGTGGCCGCGAAGGAGCCGGAGCATGTCGAGAGAAGCTTTGGATATTTTAAAAATGGAATTGCTCTGGCGGAAGAACTCGGCTGTTCGATGATGGAGATTAATTCCGGTTGGGGTTATTGGAATGAGGACAGGGAGGAAGCCTGGAAGCGGAGCGCAGATATGCTTTCCCGTCTGGCTGAGGCGGCCGGGCACCACGGCGTGACCCTTGTCATGGAATCCCTGCGGCCGGAGGAAAGCCAGATTGTGACAAATCTGGCACAGGAAAGGAAAATGCTGGAGGAGGTCGCCAGTCCATGGCTGAAACCGATGGCGGATTTATGTGCTGTCAGCGTGGCCGGAGAAACGCTGGCCGACTGGTTCAAAGCTTTTGGCGGGGACCTTAAGCATATACATTTTATCGATGGGAATCCTTATGGGCATTTAATCTGGGGAGACGGCGCCCATCATCTCGGACAGGAAATTGCCGTGTTGAATCAGTATGGATATTCGGGTTATCTCGGGCAGGAAATCACCGATGGACGGTATTATGATGACCCGGCGGCTGCCGATTTCAGGAATATGAAAAACTTTGAAAGATATATGAACGAATAAATAGCAGGAGGAACATTATGGACGCAAAGAGTGTAATCAAACAGGTGAAGGAACAGAAAAATGAGATTCGGCAGGTTTACTGGGTAGCCTGCGGGGGCAGTTTAGTGGATTTATATCCGGCCCATTGCATGGTGATGGCGGAGAGTACCCTGGTGGAATCCGGTATTTATACAAGTAAGGAATTTATTCTTGCCACACCGAAAAAACTGGGCGAGCACAGTCTGGCGATTCTCTGCAGCCACTCCGGCGGTACGAAAGAAACGTTGGATGCGGCAGAACTTGCCCTGTCCAAGGGGGCTGCGGTCGTTATGATGACAAATCATCCGGGCAGCGCGGCGGACAGTGATAAATGGATTTCCTGGGTCTATCCTTGGGGAGAAAATTTGAAAACTTCTGAGATTCCAAGCGGAATCAGCCTTTCCCTTGCGGCAGAGCTTTTGTCGTCCCAGGAAACTTTTGCGGCCTATGATGCGCTGATGGAAGGCATTGAAAAGATGGATGAGGTTGTGGCAAAGGCGAAGGTGCGTGTCCGTGAAGAGCTTTGCGATAAATTTGCTGAAATGTGCAGGCAGCATGAATTTTTATACATTCTCGGAAGCGGCGCCAGCTTCAGCCAGACCTACGGTTTTGCCATCTGCAGTCTGATGGAAATGCAGTGGCAGCATTGTGCTTACATCCACAGCGGTGAATATTTCCATGGTCCATTTGAAGTGACAGAAAATGGCGTATTTTATTTCCTGCAGAAGAGTTCGGGGAAATGCCGTCCGATGGATGAGCGGGCTGAGGCTTTCTTAAAGACCCATACGGATTGCCTGATGATATTGGACGCGCTGGACTATGGTATGGATGTCATTGACCCGGCGGTACGGGATTATCTGGACCCGGTACTCTTTTATCCGATGAACTGTGAACTTCGTTCGGCCCGCGGCAAGGTTTTTGACCACGATGTGGATTACCGGAGATATATGGGCAAAGTTTCCTATTAAGAAATGAGGTGCGGTATGACATATCCGGTAAAAGTATTGGGTTTTGGCGATAATGTTGTTGATAAATATGAACATTTAAAAATGATGTATCCCGGCGGAAATGCGGTCAATTTTGCGGTATATGCAAAGCAGTTTGGTGCGGAGAGAAGCGCCTATATGGGTATTTTCGGCAGCGATAAAGAGGCTGAGCATGTCATTGCATCGCTGGAAGCGGAGCAGATTGAGCTGGTGAAATGTCTTCAGGTGATTGGGGAAAACGGCTGTTCAAAAAACACAGTCATCAATGGCGACCGGGTATTTCTTGAAAGTAATGAAGGCGGAATTCGCGGAGACATGCGCTATGCGCTGAATCGTTTTGATTTGGAATATATCCGCCAGTTTGATGTGGTTCATACGGGAAATTATTGTTTTACGGAAAGGGAGCTGCCGAAAATAAAAGCGGTCGGCGTGTCAGTCAGTTTTGACTTTTCCGATGACTCGGAGGACGCTTATTTTGAAGCGGTGGCCCCGTGGGTAACTTATGCCTTCCTTTCCTGCAGTGATTTGGAGGAAGCAAAGATTCGGGAAAAACTGAAATGGATTGCATCTTTAGGCCCAGCCTTTGCCTGTGCTTCCCGCGGGGCGGAAGGCTGTATTGCCTATGATGGAAATCGATATTATGTGCAGCCGGCGATGCCGGTTGAAAAAATGGCGGATACGATGGGCGCCGGAGACAGCCTTTTGACATCTTTCCTGGTGGGTTATCTGTCAGCTAAAAAAGCAGGCCAGTCAAATGATACGGCAATCACGGCATCCCTGGAAGCGGCGGCTGTCTTTGCCTCCCGGATTTGCGGGATTGACGGCGCCTGGGGATATGGGGTGCATTATGATGACTGAGAAAAAAGTTGCAGCAGTGGGATTTTGCTGTGTGGATGTTTATGAAAATATAAATGAGTGGTATGCCACGGGAAACGGCATTGACTGGGGAATTCATTTGCAGAGAATGGGAATTCCGGTCAGTGCGGTGAGCGTGGTTGGAAATGACCGTTATGGCGAGGCGATGAAACAGGCATTGTCTGCAGAAGGGATGGATATTTCCCATCTTCGGACAGAACCGGGGGATACCTGCGTTATGCGTATGGAGCTTCGAAATGGTGTTGACCGGGTACATCTGGGGTCTATTGACGGCGTTATGGAGCATTATGCGATTACGGATGAGGAATTTCAGTTTGTTGCGAAGCACGATTTGCTGCATACGGATTTATTTGGAAATGTGCTGCCCCATCTTCCGGCCTGGAAAGAAGCCGGGGTTAAAATTCTTATGGACTTTTCTGTTTTTACAAAAGATGCAGACTACCATTGTATGGATATTTTCCCATATGTAGATTATGTGTTCTTCTCGGCGGATGGTATCGAAAAAGATGAACTTAAAGACTGGATGAAAGAAATATATGCCTGCGGCCCCACATTGGTGACGGCAACTTTGGGCGAAGAGGGCAGCATTTGTTATGATGGCCGGAAGTTTTATTCCTATGGCATCGTACCGGCAGAGGTAGTAAACACCGTCGGCGCCGGGGACAGCTACATTGCCGGATTTACCTATGGTCTGCTTCGGGGCGAAACAATTCCTGAGTGTATGGCACGGGGCGCAGAACTTTCGGCCAGGGTCATTTCCGGTTTTAAACCTTATTAAAGTTGAAGGAGGAAAGTTTAATGGTTATAGATATGCACCTTCACCCGATTTTTTACAAACCGATTTGTCAGAATGCAGAGGAATTGGAATTTCGCAAGAACAGTTTTGGTGTCTGGAAGCAGGGACCGATGGATTGGGATGAGGTTTTTGTTGAAATGGATTGCGGCGGCATTGAGAAATCGGCGCTGCTTCCGCTGGATATTACGACAACAGAGGGCGGATATATTGTGACAAATGAGCAGGTGGCAGAGCTCCAGTCTATTTATCCGAATCGTCTCATCGGTTTTGCCAGTGTGGACCCGCATCGCGCCGATGCCAAAGAAGTATTGGTTCATGCCTTTGATGATTTGGGATTACAGGGCTTAAAATTGAATCCTTCGAAGCAGAAATTTTATCCGACAGAGGATTTTATGGAGCCGATTTATGAAATTTGCGAGAGCCGGAATAAGCCGATTATTTTCCATGCGGGAACCTCCTGGGAGCCAAATACGCCGGCCGAATATTCCCATCCTCTGGCATTTGAGAAAGTCTTTATCCGCCATCCGGAGCTGCGCTGCTGCTTGGCTCATTTTGCCTGGCCATGGGTGCGGGAAATGGTTATGCTGATGATTAAATATCCGAATGTGTATACAGACACTTCAGTTTTATATATGGATTCCCCGGAGGAATCCATGGAGCGGCTGTTTACGGTAGACATGGGGCCTCACTGGTATGAGCGGGGATTTGGCAGACAGGTGATGTTTGCATCCAATACGCCGCGATTCCGTGCTTTTAAATTAAAGCGTGCGCTGGACAAGATTCCGATGCGGGAAACTGCGCGAAGAGACCTTTATTCCGGAAATGCAATCCGGTTTTTAACGGGAGAGAGGTAGGAAGCTATGGTTGTTTTAAAGAAAATTCATCGTTTGAGTAAAAACGTAGAAGAATATATGAATATTACCGAAGAAGTACACCGCATTGTTGAAGAAAGCGGTATTCAGAATGGCCATGTTGCAGTGCTGACCGCCCATACGACAACCGGCATTATGGTAAATGAGGCGCTGCCTTGCGTGGAAACCGATATCAGCGAAATGCTGGAGAAAATCGTACCGCTGAATGCACCATATGCCCATGCCCATTTCCTGCCGGATTACGGTGCAACGGGCAATAATTCCCAGGGACATTTAAAAAGTATGCTGATGGGAAATCACTGTATGTTCCCGGTTATTGAAGGAAAAATTGTCTGCGGCGGCGCCCAGGAAATCTACCTGGTTGATTTTGACGGCCCGCAGGCCCGGACCGTTTACGTGGAAGTTATGGGGGAAGCCTGAGCGGCGGAAAAAATTTTATAAAATGAAATATATAAGAACAGGATAGCATCGATAAAGCCGGGAAGGGCTTTGATGCTATCCTGTTTTGTCTTTAGTATAAATAAGTTTTTACCATTCAAAACTTCTGTCAGCTTCAGGCACCAGAATCTCATAAAGAGTGTCGGCATCGGCTTCCGGGTGCTGCTGAATCAGATTGGCAATCTTCTGGACTTCAGAGATATCCTCATCCAGGAAGTCGGCAATATCCTTTAAAGAAAGACCTCTGGCCATGTTCTTTTTGATGAGAGAAATAGTGCTTATAATGCGCTGTTCTTTTCGCCCATCTTCTCTGTCATAAATTCTTTCTTCCCAAGCCTGCATATATCTCACCCCGACTTGTTCGTTGGTTCGAACCCTGCATACCCGTTCGTGGATACGTTGGATGCGTTTGCTGTTGATGGCGGCGGCGGTTTCTTCGGTTGAATTTTCTATGTAGCGGAGAAAATCAATCAGTTCCTGAGAAACATTTTCCTTGTTATGCCCTTTGGTATTTAAAAATATGCGGGTTGTTCCGTCCTGCAGAATTATGTTCGGTGATTCCTGACATTGTGGAAGGAATGTGTACTTATAGTTCCCCTCGCCAAAAAGGTCAAACGTCAAAATCATAATAATATAGCTGTCGTTCAGCTGATTATAGTCTGCAGCTCCGGGCTCCAAAAGGGATGTATCCATCAGAGACTGATAGTAGCGGCTTCTCTTTTGGAGGTCTTCCCGCTCTTTTGCCTGCATTTCCGTATTATAGGCGGTGTCCTGCTCGTCGATGGCAAAGACATCCATACGGATAGAATGAGCCAGAGGAGAGATTCGATGCTCCTTTTCAGTGCTATTTTGCTTTAATGTCGGCACATCGTCCCCAAGAATAATGCTCAATATATCCTGATGGGTCTGCGGGTCATCCACCACTTCATCAAACAGAAAACGATTTGTAAGGTTCAATTGGGTTAACGGTATCATTTTTTGTTTTTTCTGCATAAGCATCTGCTCCTTCATTTTACCATGTTTTTTGGGACGCGTCCTCCCTAAACGTAAAAATATTTGGGAAATATATGCGGAACCGCACAGAAAATTCAGATATCTTTCTTTTATTTTAATTCATGGGTAGGAAACCATCAACTATCATCGGTTGACAAAAAGTGACAGTCAATACATTTCGGGACAGAAGTATTTACTTTTATTTTTTTTCGTCATATAATATATAAAACGATATTTATGCTAAATATAGCGTATTTATAACGATGCAGTTCTGATATGACAATTCATAGTTGCTGGATGAATTCGTTGGGACTGTGTTATAAAGAGGGTATTGAGTAAAGATAGCGGATGCGCTTTATGCAGATGAAGAGATAGCAAATCCGGTTGCTGCAGCAAGGAATCTTATATGGAGACTGAGGGCATTGTTCAAGGAAGAGTGGGGCGAGCTGGGCAATACATTTCTTGTAACCAAGGGAAGCGATTACCGATGGAATGAAGAAATTTCTCTGTCTTTGGATTCGGAGCAAATGGAGATTCTTAACAGAGAGGCGGGAGCTGCGGAAACGGATGAGATAAAGATGGAGAAGTACATGCAGGCGGCCACATTATATGCCGGTTCTTATATGGAGGGTTATGATGACATGTGTTGGGGAGCATACCCTTCTGCTTACTATCATACCATGTACCTTCAGATTGTAAAGAAACTTGCCGTACTGTTAGAACAGCATGGACGATATGAAGAAATGCAGAGGGTTATGGAGACAGCCCTGAGCAGGGAACAATTGGATGAAGAACTTTATGTCTATTTCATACGTGCTTTGGCGAAACTGGGGTACGTGGGGATGGCCTTTGAGGAATATAAAAAAGCAACTGCCTTTTTATATGAAAATCTTGGGTATACCTCAATGGAGCAGCTTCGGGAGTTATATGACGAATTAATGGAGCAGATGCATGAAGAGCAGAGCGATATGCAGATTATTCTGGATGATTTGAGGGACGATTTGGAAAAAGGTGCATTTCTGTGTGAATATGGTGTGTTCAAAAAAATCTATCAGTTGGAGGTACGCAGGGCAGAACGGATTGGAATGTCGGTATTTTTGTCTCTGATATCTATAAGAATTCAAAAAGGCAGAGAAAATTTGACTGAAGAAGAGAAGGCGAAGGCGCTGGTGCGCAGCATGAAAAAATTACAGGGAGTTTTAGTTTCATCTTTGCGCTCCGGAGACGTAGTTGCCAGATGCAGCGGAAGTCAATATATGTTATTGCTGCCTACCTGCCAGTATGAAACAGCCAAAAAAGTAATGGAACGAATCGAAAATGCGTTTTATAGACATAGCAGAGAACGGTATATCTCCATAGAATATCATTTGGAGGGATTAGATTAATGAGTGGAGAAGGGGAATTTCCGGTTAATTCATTGAGAGTATGTATCAACCGTAGAAAAGAAGATAATGAAGTAGAGGGTTTTTTATGTTCGATAGCCCTGAAAGATATTTTGCATTTTACCGGTAAAATAGAATTTGTGTTAAAAGTAGACGAGGCTTATGACAGAATCGGTCGGCCACAGCCGCAGGAGGTTCTTCGCAGCTTTCAGGAAAATAGCAGACCTTTGTATAACTCATATAACGGGAATCCCGTCCAATGGCACACTTCAGAGGAAATCCGAAAATATTCAGGCAGCGAAGTAACCTATGATTTGGTTATGATCTCCAGGAAACATGCGGAATGGCAGGGAATTCTGAAGGATGCGGCTGGTGAGATAAAAGGAAAATTTGATAGTGTCTTGGGATGTTTGAAAATGCTGTAAAACAATATAATGATGAATTAAAGCCCCTATTTCCGGCGAGTGGTTCCGGAAATAGGGGCTATGTTTATTAAAAGACGATCAGACAGGGAAAATGCTTTTTTTATCGACAAAAAATTAAGGGTTGTCGGGGAAAAATTTTCAAAAACAGAAATTGAGATTCGATTAAGATTTGAGTGTAGTATTATATCACATATATAAGAGTATTATTGTGTATTAAAAACGAAATTCGTGTATTGAATGATGGGGGTTGACCAATATATGGCAGGAAAAAGTATAAGAACATTCATTATACAAGTCAAAGGAACTGACAATGGTACATGGCAGGGAACGGTAGACTGGGTAGAGGAAAAGAAAAAGGTTGCATTTAGAAGCGTGTTGGAACTGATTCGGCTTATGGATTCGTCCATTAGTATTCAGGAAGAACAGAAAACAGACGGAAGGATATAACATCTTTAAGCGGGAAGTGGAGGAATAGATATGAAATTATTAAAGCGAGTGTTAGCTGTACTGTGCGCCATAATGATGGTTGTGGATTTATGCCTTGCCAGCTGTCTGACTGTTTATGCAAGAGAATATTATAGGGCGGAGGATATGATTGCGGAGGACAGCCAGCCGGAAATGACGGCGCTGAATGTAGAGGAAACGGTTCCGGCGAGTGAAGAGATTGCCACGCAGCCAGCAGAAACGCCGGCGGCGGATACGGAGCAGACGGAAATGCCGACAGACAGTTCTGAGCCAGCATCGAAAGCTATGGATGCAGAAACGATAACTGAAAGCGTGAGTACAAAAGCGGAAACAGATATTTTCGAAGCAGAGACTACATTGAAAGATAGTGAAGAAGTAAGAGAAAGTGAATCGGAAGAGGCATTAGGGGTTCAGACAGTAGAACAGAAGCTGAGCTATGAAGATGCTAATGTAATTATCCGCATTTCTCCAATCACTGCAAATGCAGTTCCGGAAAATGCTTCATTGAAAGTAATTCCCGTTGTTCGGCGTACGGCAGGGGCCGGCATGAGTGCTGAACAAACAGCAGAGATTGAAACTGTGAATAAAAAGTATCTGGAAGTGGAGCAGAAGCTGAACCGGAAACTTACGACAAAAGAAAATTATGTAAATGCGGGATTTCTTTCATATGATGTATCTCTCGTGGACCCGCAGGGAAATCTAGTTGAATTAAATGGTCCTGCACGTCTGACTATGGAGTATAAAACAAGTATGCTTCCAGAGGGAACAGACAATCTGACTAAGCGGGCAGAAGTGACCATGATGCGTATAGATAACGTAAATGCGGAGCGCAACATGATTGATATGTCGGAAACGGGAGAGTTGAAAGAGCTTACTGTCACGGAGCAGAAACAGGTGCAGCGCGCAGTGTATGAGACAGGCAAACTTACGACATATACTTTAACCTGGACTGACAAACCGGCCGTTGCCAATACACTGACTTTTAAAGGAAGTGATTACACCGTAACAACTACATATGATGAGACATCCGATTTCCCTGGAGATACCGAACTTGTGGTCAGCGAGATTGAACCGGGAACTGAAGAGTATGAAAGCTATTATCAGCAAACGCTGGAAGCTTTGCAGGCTCAGGGAAATATGGCGGGCGTTTCTTCTGCCAGATTCTTTGATATTTCTTTCATGGTTGATGGAGAAAAGATTGAGCCGGCAGCAAGTGTTGATGTAAAAATCACATATGATGAAAGTATCGATGGTGAAGGCAAAACAGGAAATGTTGTTCATTTTGCAGAAACCGGAACAGAAGTATTAGAACCGGAACTGGCAGGGGAAGGAAAACGGGTAGATTCTTTTGAATTCACGCAGGATAGCTTCTCTGTATCAGGAATGGTGCTTGCAAATGATAACTATTATAAAGAAATAAAATTTGAAAAAATTGGTGATAAAAAGACTGTTAATTTTTCAAATAATTTTGTAACAGAATACAGCGATTATGATGCATCAATCGTAAATGTGACGAAGCAAAGCAATAGTGTCGTATTGGAGGCTGCCGGTTATGGCGAAACGGTTGTGACAGTTACATGTAATAGTAAAGGTAATGGGAAAGGCCAATCGAGTACTTATAAGATTCAAGTAACAGTAGGTTCAGATACCACATTAACAGCGAGCGGCAGCGGATATAGTGTGAAGGTAACCGGTAATTTAAAATTCATTCCGGGAGCTGAGAAACTGATTGTGGAAGATTTTGTTCCAGGAGCTGACGGCTATGAACAATACTATACAGCACTGGCCGAAGATTTGAATGGGATTGGTAAAGATGTTAGTTTGAATAGTGCAGATGCAGGAAAAGAATTTGATTTTCTGAAAATGTATCATATCTATCTTGCAGATGCAAGCGGAAAAGAAGTAGAAGTTCCGGATGGTACAAATGTTAATCTGCGAGCGGAAATTACATATAACACTATGCCGGAGGGCCTGGGAGATAAGGTATATGTAGGACATTATAAAATGGCTGACACTGGGGTCTCAAGAAAGACACTTTCAGTCGACGGGGCTTCCTATAGTACGGGTGTGAAGAAAGTACAGGTTAAAAATAACAGCGTAGTGTTCCATATTCAGGATTTTTCAGTAATGCCTCTGGCAGTATTGGCAGATGAAAGCAACACAGAGACAGGTGGAGAGAGTCCGATAGTACAGGGAAGTATACTTACTCAGGAAATGCTGCAATATAATAATTTGCCAACGTCAAATCATTGGCAGATAGTAGACAACGGGTATAAGGGAAATACAAGTGCGGATAAAACACTGAGTTCGGATGGCAATGTCAGAGTTCAGAAAAATGTAATAGCGACAGATATAGAAAATGAATTCTTAGTATATTTATCCATAGATACAAAGCAGATGTTTGAGGAGTATTTTCGAATTGCTGAATATCAGGCAACGACATCTAACAACTATCATGACAGTCAGTTGGGAACAGTTGTAGATTCTATGACAGGAAACCTAAATGTCTCAGTTACAGGAGATGCCAGTCAGGGGTATGTAGGTTCTGCGTTATTTACGATTCTGGATTCTAAAGGGAATGTGCTTGCAGAGAATGTAAGACTATATTGGAGCCAGGCGAATAATGTAACATTTTGCCTGCGTCTGAGTAATGGTAAATGGGTACTCTTGGGATTATCGGTAAAAGCTGGTGGACATAATACCGTTCAATTGTCTGAAGAGGCTGAAGAATATATTCGGGAAGAAGTGACAAAGGCGGCACAGTTACAAAATGTAATTGACACTATGGGAGAGTATATTGAGTTTCTGGGAGTCGAAAATAGTGATGGCGCGGCAATTTGGAATGAGGGGGCACAACAGCTTACCTGGACTCCAGAGGTAAAAACAAAGCCGGCAACGGAAAAAGAAACAATTGAATCTGGAAATGACAAAACCACAATTATTTGGAATTTGAATGTTGCAGAGCTGGTTTACAAGGTGCGGCTGAATGTGGAGAAAAAAGGCTTCAACAGTTGTGCTAATAATATGAACAGTGGTCTTGAAGATTCAGAAACATATGCGGTAAACCAGTCGGCTGTGCTGACTTATAATGACGGTAAGAGCGTTGAGTTTCCGGTCCCTCATGTTCGAGGTCTTCTCTATGAGTTTAATTTCCATAAAGTAGATTCCGAGGATGATTCAACAAAATTGCCGGGAGCAGAATTTACACTGACTTCAGAGAATGGCAAAGCTTACAAGGCAATAGATTTGGGTGATGGTAAATATACCTTTAAAGATATTCCGTGGGGAAACTACACCATGGAAGAAACAAATCCGCCATCGGGATATCAATTAGGAGAGACTAGGGAATGGGCTGTTACTGTTGGGTACACTCTTGATTTACAGGATGGAACCATTGCAATAGATAAACATATCCATGAAAGCCCTTCTCCATACTACAGGTGGATTGGTCATTATGATATAAATGATCAGTTACAATATGACGCTAATGCTAAATGGAAGATTTTAAATGAAAAGATTAAAAATCAGATTTTATTTAAGAAAGTAAGCTCTACAAATGAAAATTTTGTATTGAAAGATGCGAAATTCGAATTGTATGACAGCGAGAGAAATCTTCTTGCAACATTGACATCTGATGACAATGGGTATTTTAGTCTTGCGAACAATAATTTTACAAATGGCACATATTACTTAAAAGAAATTAAAGCCCCGAGTGGTTATTCATTGTTGGCAGATGAGATTGAGTTTACAGTAAGCGATGGAAGCGTTACGGTAACTGGAAACAGTATGGCAAGTGTAAACTCAGCTACAGAGGGAGATAAGACTGTTTATACAATTGTCGTCAAAAATGAAGCCCTTTACGAACTTCCGGAAGCAGGCGGCTTAGGTATTTACTGGTATACAATCGGCGGTATGCTGTTTATGATGGCAGCAGCGTTGATTTTATATAAAAACAAACACGGGGAGGTGCTGAAAAGATAGAACATAAGAAACGCTTTTCAGCGGCTCCCGGCCGTGAAAGACGTAAGGTAGTTTGGCAACAATAGCACAAAATATATTAATTCATATTATGGGCAAAACCTAAAAAAGAGAGGACGAAAAGAATGAAAAAAGTGAAACGAATTTTAGCTATGTTAATGGCTATGGCTATGGTTTTAGGGATGGCTATAACGGCATCTGCTGACCAGGTAATAACTGAGTATCAAGATGATATCGAGATTACTAATTTAGCAGAAGGGGTCAGCACAGAGGTCAAAGTTTATAATATCATCTATTTAGATCAGGACGCCAGCGGAAATCAGAGTTGGGTAGTTGTTGACTGGGCAAAGAACTATATTGAATTAGATGCAACAAATGGTGAGTATGTAATCACGGATAAAAATGGATTGAAAGCGGCTGCTGAAACGCAAACAGCTACCTATACTGCAACAGTAGAGGGAACAGAGCATATATTCCCAGATGTTCCGATAGGTGCGTATGTTGTTCTTGCTGACGATACAGCCGGAACGTATGGCTTGATGGTGACAAACACATATAATGAGAATGAAAAATATATGGCATCTCAGCTTGCTGAAGTTACTGCTAAGCTTGAGGAATATGTTAGTGATAAAACAGCAAGTGACTCTTTCGTATATAGAGGACAGAATGTAGAATTTACTATTACTACGAAATTCCCGACAAAAGAAAAAGAGAATGAAGATGGAACTATAACTTCTCTTACAGAATTCAAGATTACAGATATACCTAATGGCTTATTGGTGTCTGACGAATTGCCAAAGGTTAAAATTGGAAATGCTACAGTTACCATTACAGCAGATATGGTAACAAATACGGTTGAAAATGGAGCGACAACAGAGTATGTAGTAGATTTGTCTGGCTTTATTGCAAGTTCTGTAGCAGGTTCTACAGTTGAGATAAAATATAATGCAACCGTAGTTTCTGAAGATGGTTATAACAATAGCGTAGGTATTTCTTCCAGCACTGTTGACTATAAAGGCGATACAACAGAAGGTTTTGAAGCGGATATCACATTGACTAAGGTTGATGAAGATGGAGAAACTCTTGAGGGCGCAGAATTTCAGGTATACAAAGGTGCGGTAGCGGACGATAATTCTCCGTTATATTTTGTAAAGATTAGCGATGGCGTATACAGACAGGCATTAAGCGCTGATGAAGAAGGCGCTACTCAAACAGTAGTTGCAACAAAGGGAACTGTTCAGGTAAAAGGCTTGGATGAAGGAACATATAATTTCAAAGAAACAAAAGCTCCAAAAGGTTATTCTCTTGTAGATACACCTAAAGAGGTTGTAGTAGAAGCGAATGATTCTGCGAATGTAACATTAGGTGTAACGGAACCTATTAATTTCGTTAATACCAAACTTGCCAACCTCCCGGCAACAGGTGGTATCGGTACTTACATCTTCACAATTGCTGGTATCATTATCATGGCAGCAGCTGCAGGATTCTTCTTCGTAAGCCGCAGAAAAGCAAACAGATAAATAATATAGTAAATACAGTCCGGGGCGGGTTACCCGCCCCGGATAAATAAGAATAGGAATACAACAGTAAGGAGAGGCCAGATGAAGAAAAAGCAGAGCATGATATTTGTGATTATAATTTTTTTAGCCGGTCTGTCCTTGCTGCTGTATCCGTTAGTGGCAAATGAATGGAACAATTACCGGCAAAAGCGCCTTATCTCCAATTATGAGGAGGCGGTCACGCAGGCCGGGGAGTCAATTGATTATGAAGCGGAATGGAAGAAAGCCCATGATTATAATGAAGCTTTGCTTCCGAGTATCCTGCCGGATTCCTTTGCGGTGGCAGCGGCATCGGAGGAAGAGGATGAGGTCTATATGTCCTGCCTGAATCTTGCCGGAAACGGAGTGATGGGGTACGTTGAAATCCCGAAGATTGATATTAAGCTTCCGGTTTTCCACGGCACGGATGAAAAAGTCCTGGAACAGGCGGCCGGGCATTTGGAAGGAAGTTCCCTTCCGGTAGGCGGGGCGAATACCCACGCTGTCATTTCCGCTCACCGGGGACTGCCGAGCGCATCCCTTTTCACAGATTTAGACCGGCTCGAGGAAGGAGATCATTTTCTTCTGTACATACTTGATGACATCCTCTGCTATGAGGTTGACCGGGTATCCGTGGTGGAGCCGGAGGAGACCGAAGGACTGTCCGTAGTGGACGGCGAAGACTTGGTGACATTGCTCACCTGCACGCCTTACGGCGTCAACAGCCACAGGCTTCTTGTCCGGGGACACCGGGTGGATTACGTGCCGGAGGCAGTCAAGGAAGAAAAAGCGGGTTTATTTGGTGCGGCGAGCATCCATACAAACTATCTGCTTTGGGTCATCATTGGACTTGGTGTGACGGCAGTATTTATCGCAGCGCTGTATCTGCATGACAGGAAAATAAGAAAGGCTCAGGCGCAGAACAGAGAAAACCAGGAGGATTAAAAAAGGATGGCAAAAAAGAAAAAGATGCCATTGAAAAAGAGAATACCGGAAATACTGATTTGGCTTATGTTTGTTGTCGGTTTTCTGATATTTGCATATCCCACCATATCGGATCAGTGGAATACCTACCGGCAAAGCCGGCTGATTTCCAACTATGAGAGTGCTATGGGCGAGATGAGCCCGGAGGATTTCTCAGCAGAGTGGGCCAAGGCGGAAGCATACAATAAAACAATCACATATAACGATTTTACCCAGGATGTATTTTCCGGGGAAGAGGTCAGCATGGAGGGAACCGAATACTGGTCAGTCCTTAATATAGGAAATGATGGAATCATGGGTTATCTGATGATTCCGAAGATTAATCAGACAATTCCTATTTATCATGGGACTTCGGATAAAGTTCTGCAGAAGGCCATCGGCCATCTGTCAGGCACAAGCCTTCCGATTGGCGGGGAAGGAACCCACTGTGTCGTGGCGGCCCACCGGGGATTGCCGAGCGCCAAACTTTTTACCGATGTGGACCAGCTTAAAGAAGGCGATAAGTTTTATGCCCATATACTGGATAAAACCTTTGCTTATGAAGTGGACCAGATTTTGCCGATGGTAGATAAGGATGATTTGGATACTCTTACCGGGGCAATGCAGATTGAAGAGGGTAAGGATTATATGACGCTCCTCACCTGCACGCCTTATGGGGTGAACAGTCACCGGCTTTTAATCCGGGGCCATCAGGTAGAATATTTCGGAGAAAATGAAAAAGAAGGGGCAACGCCAATCGAGTCGACGCTGCAGTCAGTTCAGAACTATTACATGTTGTATGGTATCTTGACAGCGGCCGTATTGATTGTACTTTATCTGATTATCAGGAAAGTGGTTAAGAAGAGAAAAGGTTCGAAATAGTTATAAAGCAATGAATATAGATGTTTATTTAGGGAGGAAGGAAGATGAAGAAGATAAAACTGAAGAAAGGTTATATCGCCGGTGTCCTGACATTACTTCTGGTTATAGCAGCCCTGGGGCTGCCGACAGCCTATGGAGCCGGGGCGATTGATACACAGGCGGAGTGTTCGATAACTTTACAGGTCGGCGAGGGAACTCAGTTTAAAGAAGATCTTTCCGAACTGACGCTGCAGGCATCCTTATACCGGGTGGCCGATATTTCTGAAACGGGCCTTTATACGGTGCGCGGCGCCTATGAGGAGCTGAATTTGTCCGATATCGATGACACAACAACAGCGGCGGTTTGGCAGGAAAAATCGGAAACAGCGGATAGAATCGTGGAAGACAAGATGATGACCCCGGATTATTCGCTGGAGATGGCCGGCGGGGTAGGAAGCCTGACGGGAATTACTCAGGGAATGTATCTGATTAAGGTGGCAGCGGTTCAAAATGATCTGTATGAATACAGCTTTATACCGTTTTTGATTTCAGTGCCGAATAACCTGTATTATCAGACAGAACCGCAGGATGACAGTTGGGTTTATGATGTGACGGCGGATATAAAGCCGGAGCAGACGCCGAGAAAGGGAGCCATCGAAATTGTAAAAACCGTGTCAGTGCATAATGCCAATATGGGTACGGCGATGTTCGTATTCCAGATTGATGCAGTGGATATGAATGGAGAAAATGTTTACAGTAATGTGGCAGGCATTAGTTTTGATGCGGCTGGAACAAAGAGTATCCGGGTGGACGGAATTCCGGCGGGAAGCACCGTTACAGTGACAGAGATTTACAGCGGTTCCAGCTATGAACTGGTATCAGGAGCGCCGACGCAGACAGCAGTTATCGCGGCGGATGATGCGCAGACCGTTGAGTTTGTCAACACTTATAATGAACAGCTCATACCGGGCACGGGTACTGTCAATCATTTTGATAAAGATGATACCGATGCTCAGAACAACGGTTGGAAATGGACGCAGCGTTCATTATCCGAGGACAGCGCCTTAGTGACTGAGACAGAAGCAGAGACAGCAGAGAATGTAGAAACTGAAGAAACAGAAGAAACAACACAGACACCACAGGAGTAAGGAGGAGCTGATATGAAAAAGGTATGGAAACATAAAACAATCTGGCTGACAGCAGCGGCGCTCCTGCTGGTGGGAAGCATTTCCCTTTCTAAGGCTATGGCATATTTTACAACCTATGCCTCGGCCGGCGGCGGAGTGGAGATTAATATTGTTAATACGAGAAATGAAGTGGAAGAGAAAGTCGAAGGGCTGACAAAAGAAATCCGCCTGGAGAACACATCCACTCAGGAAGAATATGTAAGAGTCCGGGTATTCTGCGGTTCAAATATTTCGCTGGAATATTCCAATGCTTCCGGCAAATGGAGTCAGGGAGAAGGGGACTACTGGTATTACAGCGATATCGTAAAACCTGGAGAGATTACTGAACCGCTTCTGGCGGCAATCACAGTGCCGGAAGAGCATAAAGACAGTTTTGATGTTATCGTAGTGGAGGAATCTGTCCCGGTATTATATGGGGAAGACGGCAGTCCGTATGCAGACTGGAGCATGAAGGCCGGCAGCAATACTACGGGAGAGGAGGCTGAATAATGATGAAGAAGAAAAAGAAAGTCTCCCATTCAACAAAAGTAACGGCAATCCTGATGGTGGCTGCAGTGGTGCTTTTAATGTCAAGTGCGCTGGGGAGCACCAGGGCCGCACTGGTTTATCAGAGTGAGAACTACACGGCAGAGATCGGGGTATCCCAGATAGGCGTTTCCCTTCTGGAAAATGGAAATATCGTCGGAAGCCGTGATTATTCGGGAAGCGGCGATGTCTGGAATGGAACTCCGGAAGGAAAACTTCTGACAGGTCTTCTTGGGGAAAACGAAGAATTTGTGATTGGTAAAAAATACGACGAGGTTCTCTCAGTAAGGAATACGGGAACAATCGATGAATATGTGCGCGTACGTCTTTATAAAAGCTGGCAGTATGCGGATGGGACGAAGGAAACAGCCCTCTCCCCGGATTTGATTAAGGTGAATCTGCCGGGAAATGGATGGATTGAGGATGCGGGAGATTCCACAGAAGAACGTACCGTCCTCTATTATCCGAACATCCTCAGAAGCGGGGAAGAAACCCCTGCATTTGCGGATTCGGTTCGGATTGACAGTGAGATTATGACCAAAGTCAAGGAGAGCCGTACAGAGGAAAACGGAGTAATAACAATTACCCAGGAATTTTCTTACAATGGTGTGAATTTTTATCTGAAGGCAGAAGTGGATGCGGTGCAGACCCATAATGCCCAGGATGCGATTAAAAGCGCCTGGGGCGTGGATGTAAATGTTGCATCAGACGGCACTCTCAGTCTTGCACAGTAAACAGGAGGGATAGTGATGAAAGGAAAGCTTATAAGTATCGCAATGGCAGCGGTCATGCTGATGGTCTCTCCGCTTACTGTATGTGCAGAAGACTATACGGGCGGTGATGATTGGAATGTCACCTTTGACGGAGAGAAAATGACAAGCTCCTTTAACAGCGGGGACATTGATGAGCAGATTTATGAGAAGCTCCAGCCCGGAGACAGCATAGAGCTGCATGTTGATTTGAAGAACACCCACAGCGGGAAAACGGATTGGTATATGTCCAATGAAGTTCTTCAGTCATTGGAGGACAGCCAGAGTGTTGCAGAAGGGGGAGCTTATACCTATCTGCTGAAATATGTCAATGCTGCCGGAACAGAGACGGTGCTCTATGACAGTGAAAATGTCGGCGGAGAGGATACAACGGGGGGCGAAGGTCTTCACCAGGCCACGGACTCCCTGGATGAATATCTGTATCTGGACCGCCTGGAGTCCAATAAATCCGGAAGGGTCGTATTACAGGTAGCTTTAGACGGAGAGACACAGGGTAATGCCTATCAGAATACACTGGCCGTTCTGCAGATGAACTTTGCAGTGGAGCTGGTGGATGACACACCGATTGTAACGACGGTGAAAGTACCGGGGCAGCCGGCGAATCCTTCGGGAAATACGGTAACGACGCCGAGGACAGGCGATACTATGCCGCTGATGTTATTCTCTATGATGACATTGATATCCGGGCTTATATGTGTCGGAATGGTTATATTCCTTTTAGCTAAAAAACGCAGAGAAGAAAAGGGGGCGGAGTAGTATGAAATTTAAAAGAATACGCAGATGTCTCCTGGCAGCCGGAGTGACAGCAATGATGCTCCTCCAGTCGATGAGTGTCCTGGCTGAGGAGCAATATACCTACACCGTCACCATTTCCGCAGGAAATAAAGGTGAAATACAGGATGCAGGCGTAGAGCTGGTGAGCAGTACCGCATCCAAGTCCATACAGGGCGGGAAGCTCGTTATTACGGGCCTTTCCTATAATGATAAGGTGAATGTCAGTTATCCGGATGTAGTCAGCGTGTCGGATGATAAATATTATGCAAAAGTTCTCCGCGAGAGCGGAAGAGATAATGGGACTGCCAATGTATCTTCCATTACTGTAACTGATGACAGAGATTATGTTATAGGTTATGGGACAAAGGGAGACCAGGTTGCATACACAGTAAACTATGTGGATGCAAACGGAACAGCATTGGGCGCCAGCAATACTTATTACGGAAATATTGGCGACCGCCCGGTTATCGCGTACCGTTATTTTGAGGGTTATCTGCCGCAGGCTTATAATCTGACAAAAACATTAGTCGGCAACGAGGCGGAAAATGTCTTTACTTTCACTTATCGGGAAATGACGCCGGAGGAGATTACCAATTATGTGACTGTGCCGGCAGAACCGGGAACAACCACACCGGCGGGAACAACGACTCCAGAGGGCACAACAACTCCGGCAGGAACAACAACTCCGGGCGGAACAACCACACCAGGCGGTGCAACCACACCGGGAGGCGCAACCACACCGGGAGGCGCCGAGGAAGATGACTTGACAGAGCTTCCGGATGAGCAGACACCGCAGGATTTGGTAGATTTGGACGATGAGGATGTTCCGTTGGCTAATGTGGAACTGCCAAATGATGAAGCAGCGGTTCGGAATAAGAAAAGTCCGATACCGTTATATATTGGAATCGGGGCAGTTGCAGTGTTTGGAATCGGAGTAGTGATTATTCTGCTTCTCAATAAAAGAAAACAGTAGTTCAAAAATATAAGACGACACCCGGCACATTTCGTGCCGGGTGCTGTTTGGGTTATAAAGGAAGGGCCCGATGGATGAAGAAGCATAAAAGACGAAGGGAAAAAAGAAAAAAGAATATAGGAGCCATTATCCTGCGAATACTGGCGGGTATAATGCTGATTGGAGTTATTTTAATGTGTGTGCCGCTTACCGTGCCGAGGCTGTTTGGGTATCAGATTTATACAGTAATCAGCGGAAGTATGGAACCGGAAATACCATTGGGAAGCCTTGTTTATGTCAAGAGCGCTGATCCGGAGACTGTAGCGGAGGGAGATGTCATCGCATATTATGGAAGTACAGATGGCTCTATCATCACCCACAGGGTTGTGTATAACCAAACTGTCGTGAAGAGCTTCGTCACAAAAGGAGATGCGAATGATACGGAAGACATGGTGCCGGTGGAATATGAACGCCTGATAGGGGTTGTTGAGAAGACAATTCCGAAGGTGGGGCAGATTATGACCGTGTTCACTGAAACCCGGGGAAAGATTCTGGCAGCAGGTATGCTGGTGGTGTCCGTCCTGCTGAATGTTATTGCGGGAGCAATAAAGTGAGAAAAGAGAATAAAACGATAAAAAAATTACCCCTCTGGATGTTTTTTTCAAACATCCAAAGGGGGTTTTTATATTTTTGGGGGACTATGAAAAAAAGTCTGTAAAAATTATATCAAGTAATGAGTTATAAGGTCT